>ERZ1026884.32-NODE-32-length-88863-cov-37.674072_pt1 | contig 88863 bp, 136 predicted proteins | sample MGYA00380172_ERZ1026884 | MGnify/ENA primary metagenome ERZ1026884 (study PRJEB33269, sample SAMEA4719808) | human gut metagenome | biome: human-associated habitat; feature: organic feature; material: feces | place: Cameroon | collected 2013-10 ... | reverse complement strand
CGTTGGTTCAGCGGACTGACAGGTTGGATGACAGACTTCCAGAATAGAGTTCCAGAAAACAATCGTTGGTTCAGCGGGCTGACAGGTTGGGTAACGTCATTGGGAGACTCAATTCCGATATCTGGAAAATGGTTCAGTGGAATCCTAGGATATGTTAATCAGGTAGAAAAACAATCCGGTTCATCACTTATTTTAAAAGGTATTCATGGAATAGTTTCGAGCATCACAAACATTCTCGGGGGAAAAGCAGAAGGCGGAGCTTTTTATGGTGGAAGATGGCATGATATACCACAATTCAGTAGTGGAGGAGTTATTGCAAAAGACTTCGTGTCAAGCTTTAGCGCCATCCCACGATATGCAGGAGGCACTGTAAATGCAGGTTCGATGTTTATTGCAGGAGAGGCTGGACCGGAACTTGTAGGTCATGTAGGTGGACGTACAGAAGTACTCAACGAATCGCAACTTGCAAGCGTGATGCGAAGTGCAGTCGCAGAAGGAATGCAAACTGCAATGTCACAAATGGGCGGCAGTGGAAATGTAACTGTCAATGTCACACTTCAAGGCGATGCAAGGCGCATTTTTGAAGTAGTGAAGAGTGAAAATAATTCGCGTGTTATGCAGACTGGTAAAGCTCAGTTTTTAACATGAAGGAGGTGAAAAATGGCAGAACCGACAAAGACCATTACTATAAGTGGTCTAAAACTAAAGTTAAAATCAATTACAATTGATGACAATATCATCTGGAGTAAAAACACAGGAAGAGTTGCATCAGGTGAAATGGAGGGAGACGTTGTTGCGAAAAAGGCAAAATTGATTGTCATATTAGCACCAATGGACGATGAAGAAACAGCAAACTTCTCAGCAGCAATTGATTCTGCCTTTTTTCCTATTGAGTACAGAAATCCCAAAACAGGGCAAAATTGTGAAAAAACCTTTTACGTTGGAACACCGACATATCCGGTCTATTCTTACGCTGATGGACTGCCTAGATATGTTGGTGTTGCTGCAAATTTTATTGAAAAATGAGGTGCTAAAATGAAGATGTCAAATAGAACACTGGTAAAGACAATCAATGGACTTTTATCGTTTAAAAGCAATGGTGTAAGGAAGCCAATTAAGGCAATTTATGCAATTAACCGTAATATCGAAATGTTGGATAAGGTTGCGATTCCTTTTCGAGAATCAAGAAAGGAACTGATTGAAAAGTACTGCGATAAAAAGGAAAATGGTGACGTTGTGCCTAAAAAGGGAATGGAACAAGACTTAGAATCGGAGTTGGGTGAATTGCTGGATGGAATTGAAGTTGATGTAGATGTTTACAAAATTCCAATTAGCTTGATTGAAAACATAGAAGCATCAGAACTCGAATTTGAAGCACTTAGCATGATGCTTGAGGAAAGCGAGGTGGGAAAAGCATGACATATGATTACACAGTGAAACAAGACGGACAAATTTATAAGCCTGGTCAAGAAGTGCCAGATATGGGTACATTGGTATGTACGTCTGCACAAGGCAATATACGCAGTTATGAGGGACTTGTAAAAGATGTAGGTAAGCTTCCTATGTATGTTGCGACAGGTAGTTCTTTTTTAGCAAGTGATACTGGTGACTATTATAAATTTGAAGAGTCAACGGCAACTTGGAACAAGATTTAAGGAGTGAAAGATGAAACCAGAAGATGTGTTTGGAATTGTAATCCAAAAGTTAAGAGATGGTGGCGTTACTGATGAACAGATCAGTAACGCAGTAGAGAAATACTATAATCGGCATCCGTTAGAGACTGACAAGACATTAAGCGTTTCTGGTGGAGTTGCGGATGCAAAGACAGTTGGCGATGAACTTGCAGGAAAGGTATCTGGTGCAGGAATTGAGCTGTTTTACAACGAAGAAAAGCAATGTTTAGCTGTAAAGGTAGAAGGGTAAGGCGATGATATGGGACTTTGGACTGAATATAAAAAGAAAACAAAAGTGGAGTCGTCAGACACCTTCCTTGTCTACGATACGCAGGATGGTGTACAACAAGTCACAGGGGACGATGTCAAGACGTCATTCCGCGATGTTCCTGACACCACACTAAAAGAGCCAGATGCGCCAGCTGAATCCAAAGCAGTTGGAGATAGGCTAGCAAAGATTGAATCAAAAAACAACGAACAAGACACAGCGTTAGAAACAAAAGCTGACGGAATTGGAATTGAGTTTTTTTACAATGTAGCTAAAGGCTGCTTAGCCGTAAAAGTCACAACTGAGCAAGGAGATTAATTGTATGGCAGAGAAAAAAATATTAAATTTGGCAAGTTTCGAAGATGTAGAAATATTGAAACAAACAACAAAATCGCAGGGTGAGGAAATAAGTCAGGTAAAGGAAGATTTAGGCAACTTTGAGAATCAAGGAATACATTCTTATAATACTGATTTTGTTTCTGCCGCTTTCCAATTTATTAACCCTGATAATTTTTCAAATGGTTATTATTATACAGAATCGGATTTAGTATCAAATGATGATTATTCTGCATATCCTCCATTAAAACTACGCATAGGAAAATATTATTGTTATGGAGATGTAGATAATTTCTGCTTTTTTAATGATGAGAATGTAGAAAGACGAAAAATTCCATCTTATAAAGGATATCTGCAAAAAACTGATCATTTTTTTGAATTAAATGTCGAAAAAGAAATAGTAGTATATCTTACCAGATATAAAACATCTCCGATTATTATAGCAACAGAATCTATCGGAAGCGATAGTCAAAAATTACCTTCTTATGGATATTTTGGTGAAAAACTTTTATTTGATTTTCCTATAATAAAAAGTATTTATAATATGGAAAATGATATTGAGAGCATAAAAGATAATATAATTGTTTTTGATTATCAATTTTTGGATTATGATAGAAAGATATCAAATAGTGCATATTGGAGTGATTTAGAAACACATGATGTTGGATCAGAATATAGTTGCTATTTACCAATTTCTGTTCCGAAAGGAAAATATTTTTCACACAAAATATCACCTAATTTTACATTTATAAAAACTAATTCCTACACAAAACCATTAATAGAATATTCGGGTTTTTCGGGAGATGCGGATAATGGAGTTATTATTTCGGATACTGATTGTACATTATATGCTACGTCATATAATTCAAATGATACCGATAAAGCATATATTGCTACATGCGAAATCGGAGAATATCATTACGGAAAATTTAATGAGCGCATGTTGGATTTAAAGTTAGTTGATAATGTTTCTAAAATTTATTACGTTGGTAAAAATAGAGAGATTAAGAAAATAAAAGATGCAGTTTCAGAAGCCATTAAAAATAAAAATAGCATTATATATTTAGACGCAGAAACATTTGATTTGGTACAGGAATTTGGAACTGATTATTTAGACAATTATCAAGACGATGAAATGATAGGAATATTTCTGTCTAATGGTGTACATATTATTGGTTCTAGTGGCTCTAAAATTGTATTCAATTACAATGGTGCTAATACAAATATACATAGTAAATTCTCCCCTTTTAATGCAGGTGAAAATGGATTTATTTTGGAAAATGTAACAATAGAGTCAAAAAATTGTAGATATTCTGTACATGATGAGAGAGGACATAGCGCAGATAGCTATTGCAATAAATATTTACGTTGTACTATGATTCACGATTCATCTAGCTGTTCTTGGGGTGCTCATCAAGTGATAGGTGGTGGACTTGGACAATATGGAGATATATTGATCGAAGATGGGTATTATAAATCTGTAGGTTGTGAAGATAATATTTCATATCACAACACCACTTTGACAGGTGAAAGTGATGCGCAGTCAAAAATAGTTATACGTGGAGCATACATAGACGGAACCACATTATGTGCAAATTATGGTACATCGAAAAAAAAGACTCAAATGTATATTAATGGTTGCTCATTAGGACTTGAGCCAAAACTCGAAAAGGTTATTACTGATGAAAGAGTAGATAACATGGAAGTCATTGCATGGGGAAATACCATAAGAACTAGTTAACTAAATGGGGCGTTTATAACCTACTAAAACGCATAAAAATCTACCAAAACGTACAAAAATAAAGAGGGGGTTAGTCCTCCCCTTTATTTTGCTTTTTATTTTGTTTCTCAAACCAATCTCGGAGCGCTTTGTCAATTATCCACGATGCTGACAAGTCTAGTTCGAAACTATATTTATCCAAAAGATCCGATACGTCAGGTTTAAGTGATATGGATTTTTTGATGGCCTTATCAGAAAGTTCTTTTTTGGGTCTTGCCATTTTCTCACCTCCTGAGTTCAACTATAGCAGATGAGCATTCCAATGACAAGTGATTTTTGATATCACAATTATAATTAGGACTATAATTAGGGCTATAATTAGGCATAAATTAGGAATATAATTAGGCATAAATTAGGGCTATAATTAGGAACGATCGGAACGGAATTGCAAAAGAAACGCACTATAATTAGGGAAAAATAAAAAAGTATTAAGAAGTGTTGTTTTATGCGGAATAGAGAGCGATACAAACGGTGAAACTATAGCACTTTTTTGAAGGGTTTAATAGAGAATTGCCGTAGCAGCAGAAAAAGCGATCATGAAGAGAGAAGATTGATGAAGGACGATTTAAACAAAATTTGTCTAACTGAGATGGCCAACCATATTTTGTTAGATTATTCATTGAACCCTCGAAAAATTACAACTAGGTGCAACTAGGCACGGCAGAACGCGGAAGAAAACGAACAAAGACAACTAGGTACAACTAGGGCTACAACTAGGTACAATTAGGTACAACTAGGCGTGATTTTTTTGCTGAATTTAAGTGCTACAACTAGGTAAATGAAAAAAACATGCAAAAAACCTTTGATTTAAGCGAAATTAAAAGGATTTCAAAACATGCAATTATCGGTATTTTGGAAGAAAAATTTTGGGAAAAAGTAAAAATGCAAGATGGCTTTTGAAGGCTGCTTGACAAAAATTTCCAAATTATAAAAAATATAAAAATCCTATTAAAAAAGCCACACAAGGATTGACTTCTCGCCCAATATGTTTTATGATGTCTATGTAACATAGATGTTACATAGACAGAAGGCAAGTGATAAAGTTGGAAAGACGGAAAAAGAATAAAAAAGGAGAGCTGTTTTCCTACCTGGCAGTTGGAACAGCTCTCGCACCGTCATTGCTGACGGATTCATTATACTTCATGTCTTTACATTTTTCAAGATGTGGAGGAAAAAAGATGAAAGAAATTTTTGTAAGTGACTTAATGGCAAAGCTTAGTACGATTATACCATCGGACTTGCTAAGGGATGTGCAAACGATTATAGAGTTGCAGATTGATGACTACGAGATAGCAAAAAGGAACACAGAAATAGTCCTTTATGAGGATTTTACACCGAGTTGGTATCAGGCATACATAGTCAGTCAGAAGATTGAAGGTATGAGCGATGACAGCCTTAGACAGTATATGATGTACCTAAAGAATTTTTTTGAGTGGCTACAGGACATACAAAAACCGATAGAGAAGATAACACCAAATGATTTAAGAGTATATCTGTATACACTTCAGAAAACGCGGAAAATAAGTAATCGTACACTTGATGGACGCAGAACTGTTTTAAACACATTTCTTGAATGGGGAACGAATGAAGGATACTTAGACAAAAACCCATGCAGAGCAATAAGCGTAATCAATTACGAAAAAAAAAGATCCTGTTCCGCTAACGGCTATAGAAATGGAACAAATTCGAAAGGCTTGTAGAACCATTCGAGAAAAGGCAATTGTTGAATTTTTTTATAGTACTGGCTGTAGAGTTACTGAGCTGATCCGAATGGACAAAAAAGATGTAGATTTTGAACGGTGTGAAGTATATCTTTTTGGAAAAGGAAATAAACATCGAACAAGTTATCTAAGTGCAAGATCTAAACTTATGCTAATTGACTATCTGAAAAGTCGTAAAGGCGATTCAGAAGCACTTTTTACTGGAGAAAGAGCACCGTATGAGAGACTTAAAAAGCCAGCAGTAGAAAAGATTATTAAACAGATTGGGAAAAGATCAGAAGTTAACCGAAGAGTTTATCCTCACTTGATCCGTCATACTACTGCAACGGATTGCTTGGAGCGAGGAATGGACATCACGGAAGTTCAGCAGCTTTTGGGACATGCTGATATATCTACAACGATGATTTACGCAAAGCGAAATAGCGAAAGCGTAAAATTCAAGCATCAGCGCTATATGAACTAAAGAATTTTTAATACCGTGGGCAAAATGCCTGCGGTATTTTTGTATACAAAAATCCTTGGAGGAGAGGAACACTATGTATCAAGTATCAGAAGCATTAGATAAAGTTATATCAGGCAGTGGAAGAACGTTCTATGCAAGACTTAACGGAATATCAGATGGAATCCAAGAGATAGTGCAAACAAATTTCTCAACCCCTGATAGCTATTTTTATGTGGGTGGAGCTATAGCTTCCAAAATAGAAGTATCTATGTTTACAAAATTGCAAGAATTTGCAAAAGGCGTGGAAGTGAAACTTGAAATTGGAGCAATGGCTGATGGCACTATAGAATGGATACCAATGGGGTATTTTACGATAAAAGAGCAAAAAAAAGACCGCAACCTACTTACCTTTACAGCATATGACAGGCTAGAGTCAAAGTTAGGTAAAGCATATAAAAGCAAAATTGCAAAGTATCCAGCAGAAAGCAAAGAATTTTTGACTGATATAAGCGAACAGACAGGCGTTGAGTTTGACACAAGCAAATTATCTGATAGCTTGATGATTGACAAAATATTGACGGTTAATGACCAGTCGGGAGAGAAATCATACAAAGAGCCGTTTGATGGTTTTACGATGCAACAGGTGGTTGGATACATTGCACAACTCCATGGTACATTTGCCATATGTGATAGAAACGGAAAAGCAACATTTAGATGGTATGGAGCGTTAGCAACTGATCACCCAGGAAAGATAGGTGATACAGCAGGCAGCTATTTAAAAGACCAAAACCTATCATTCATTTATAATACAATCGAATTTTTACAAGAATCACACACATATCTGATTAAGACCAATAGATATTTTGATGATCTGCTGCAATCGGAAACAATGTGTCAAATCTCAGGCATCAGCTGTGATACAGAGAACAATCACTATGAATCAGGAACAAATATAAATACAAATTTAAGCAATCCAGTAATGACGCAGGAATGGCTCAATAAAATCCTTGAAAAAATAAAGGATATGAGCTATTATCCAGTGTCATTTTCGTTTATGGGCGACCCAAGGCTTGACGTAGGCGATATTGTTACAATAGTTGATGCCAAAAACAATTTGATAGATGTTCCAGTGATGCAGCATACTATTACATTTGATGGTGGTTTGCTGTCTGAAGTGGCATCCTATGGCTTTGAGGAAAAAGAAGCAAAAAGTCCATCACAAATAGCTTTACAACGAGTTAAAGACGATATTCTCACTCTGCAAGAGATAACGGCAAAGAAAGCCACGTTCAACCAATTAAATGCTGTAGATGCAAAGATTACGAACTTGCAAGCAAGTTCGATCACAGTAAATGATGCTAATATATTATTTGCCAGACTTGATAAAGCGAATATTCAACAGGGCTGGATAACAAGTGTAATGATTGGTGATGCACAGATTACCAACGCAAAAATTAAAGATATGTCTGCCGATAAGTTAACCGCAGGAACTATTGATGCATCAATTATAACTGTAAAAAATCTGGATGCTGCAAATATTACTACAGGCACTATTACTGGACTAGATGCATTTTTCAATAAAAGCTTTAAGGTGATTAGTCCAACATCTGATACGGAAGAATTTATAATTAGTGCAACATCAGAAAGCGTTCTTCTTGGTACAAGAATGAAATCTGGTGAACTATATCTGCACAAAGCAATGATAAGCATTGGCGATGAAGATATGGCTATAACAACAAAAGGCTATTTACGCTTAACTGGTTCACAACACTTAAGCCTTACATCGGCGAATGATATAGTGTTATTTCCTGGTGTGTCAAATGATGACAAAAATGTATACATTAACGATGGCTCGACCAATAATGCAATATTACATGTCGGAAATTTTGAAAGTTTAATAACAACGGTTGAAAATGCCCGAAACTCAAAAAAATTGAGTGGAATGGAAATAGTTAATGCCTCGAAGAATATTTCGAATGCAATTCCATGGATTGACCAGACTGGCGTGATGGAGATTGGAAAATATTTGGATTTTCACGAGTGGAACGCAGATAATACTGATTTCAGCGCTAGATTGGAAGTTTCTGAAAAATCGTTAAGAATAACCGCAGGAATAACCACTGCACTAGACCTTAATGGAGTTGGGAGTGCATCATACATAAAATTTAGCGGAAGTGGAACAACGCTAGGATGGATTGGCTTAAACAGAAAAGATGGATCACTGATGTTGTACGACAGCAGCGAAAAAGAATATCGTATATTAGACGAGACATCTATATCATTTGGAACAGCAGAGCCGACTAGTAATGGAAGAAAAGGCGATATCTATATTCAGACATCTGATAGTGCAAATGGATGGAAAAAAGCTGTTGCAATTTATTATTATTCCAACTGAAATGATAGGGAACACCCCTATCATTTCAAATTATTAAGATAAGAATCTTTCCTCTCACAAACAGATTGTTTTGCTTGTTGTATTGATTCCTCTAAATGTTTCAAGTTAGGTTCTATAAAAGCGTCTTTCACTTCGCCGCGTGCTTGCCGAATTAGAAAATTGTCGAGATAAGCTTGAGCTGACGTTATACGGTCAGCAAGCGGCAATTTGTTCAATGCCGTAAGCATATCAAGCTGTGCGTGCCAATCAGAGCCAGTATCGCAAAAGACATTGTAATACAGACGTTCCAGATACGCAGCGTCTTCATGCTTTAAGTATTCCTGCAGAGCAGACAGTGTCTCACTATCTTTTTTTGGATGGTAAACACGCTCATACTTGTTAGGGTCATAGATAGCCATAAGACATTTTTCTATGTCAACGCCACATCTATCAAACCACTCTAGCAACGCTGGGAAGTCTGGTGCACCAAGACCATTCTCCCAATTTTTAATTGTTCCTACACTCTTTCCAAGTGCTTTTGCCAAATCCATTTGTGACAGTCCTGCGTTTTTGCGCACATAAATTATGACTTTTACAAGCCGTTCAGTATCAGTTACTCGATTTCTCATGTCAAAAACCACCCTTCATATTCGTTCAAAATGTCATTTTTACAATAAATTGTACTTTGACAAAAGCAAAAAGTATAATTTATTGGCTACATCAAGTAAAAAACAAAGCCAAAGTTTTCTAGCACTTAAAAGCTTGAGAAATAGCCAAAAAACTTTGACCCAAAAAAATGTGAACAAAGTAAATACAATTGTAGTCACCAGTGCTATCATCTATACCATAGCAGAAAAAAGAAAGGAGGCTACTAATGATGACAGTTTACAACTGCAAAGCAACAGAGTCAATGGTTAATTTTGCTATTATTCATGGCAAATTACTAGACAATTTTACAACATTAGACTGCTTGGAGAGTGATTTTTGCTCAAACACTATCGAGACAAGCCGTTTAAGTGGAGTAAATGATGAGATTCCGATTGCTGTTGCAAAGGATAGAATCGGGGTTTTAAAGTGCCAGGATGAAGTGACAGTGATTGGAGAGTGGCGAAGCAAGAATTATTACACCAGTGACGGCAAAAGACATGTACAGCAGTACTTTTTAGTTCGTGAAATTAAAGTAGAAAGTGGGGAAGATAGAAACCAAATTGCATTGACTGGATATTTATGCAGCAAGCCGATATATCGCACAACACCATTAAAAAAGGAGTTATGTGAGCTTATAGTTGCTGTAAATCGTTCATACGGCAAGAGTGATTATTTGCACTGTATTGCTTGGAATCAACTTGCCAGAAAGGCATCAAATTTAAAGGTTGGTGGCAAGATTAGACTGTCTGGAAGAATCCAGAGCAGAACTTACGTAAAAAGAGAGCATGAAACAGAAACAGTTAAAACTGCATACGAAATTTCTGTAAATGCAATTGCAAAGGAAAGGTGATTATATGTGTGATGTAGTTAGACGTTTTTTAGATAGTATAGTGGAATTAAAAGGCAATGAATATGTAAAAAGAGCGATTACATACATATCCACGTTTATTCCGGAAGGAAAACGTAACGAAATGGAATTGCTTGATTTCTTATATCAGTTAACAGATAGAGACGATGTAAAGGAATATCGCTGCGAACTGATCGCACAGGCAATGACGCGAGAATAGAAGAAAGAGAGGGCAATGAATGGCAGAAAGTAGAACTGAAAAGGAGATTGATGCAGATGTTGAAGAAGCAATGAAACGGTATTATATGAAAAAGATAAAAGAAAAGTTAAAAACAGAAGACAGGCTGTCAAAACTGAAGATCGTTTATTACATCTTAGTTAGAGAATAGAGGAATGGGAACCCGTGATTAGGTTCCCATTTTTCTTATTTTTCCGCGTTTTTAATTTTTACATTATGTAGCGCATCTTTAGATTGCTCTAAAAGTTTAGAACCATTTTTCCAGGCATAAGATATCTCGATAGACTCGTCCCAACCGCTAAATGCAGAATCAAACGTATCAGCTATCTCATCGTGAATGGAAATAATATAATCATCATTTTCCCAAATCAAATATTGCATATTTGTGTTGTTTGAACTCTTTTCGATTGTATAATTTTGTGAAGGTTCCCCACATTCTTTTCTAAACTTTTCTGCAAATTCTGCAAGTGTTCCTAATGAACCTTCAACTCTATAATTAACTCCGTACAGCAGTGCTTCGTTATCATCGTAATCAATGTATCCATCTTCCGTAGTCTTGAATGCAAAATACATTACAAGATCAATTAAATTGTGATCTTCAAACTCAAAACTATAATTAGACTTATAAGATGAAAGCTTGTTTGACCAAACACGCAAAGTTACTTGGTCAGAAGAATTGCTTGAAGCCTTGTTAAATCCGCTGATGAGACTATTGGGCTCTATTTCTTCGTGTGTTACTCCTCCTAGCTCTAAATCGGGAAGTATCTGCTTTACAGACGCAAAATCAGTTCCCCAAGGAATGTTATCGAATGATATCTCCCAGTTTTGAGAATCGTTGCTTGCGTCTGACGTGGTTTCGCTTTCTACTGAGATAGTACAATCCTGTGAATTAGCCTTTGCAGTTGAGTTGTCAGAACATGCTGACAGCATAAATGTTTGCGAAACGATGCACCCACATAAAGCTGTAAATATAATCTGTTTCTTCATATTTCAATCTCCTTTAACGATTTGGATTAAGATTATATAAACAGTATAGACAATAGCAGAAAAAATATCAACAAGAAGATAAATATTTTGTAATAAAACAAGTAATGGGCATCCATTTCTGGATGCCCACCATTTGTCTTACTCAAGGTTACTTTTCACTTTTGGTGTCTGGCGGAAAGATGATGTCTTTTCCTGCAAGAAGAGTATCAAGCACATGTTCTAATGCTTCCCAGTCTGAATCCTTTATTTGCGCAAGATAAAGGATTAAACGTTTTTTGAAATTTTCATCGCCCGCTACTGCAAGTGTGCTGAGAAATGATTCAATCTCTTCTGATGGTGTAAGACCCTTGAACATATCACCTTCTCCAGTAAGGAGCCAAGTTTTGTTGATAGAAAACTCTTTGCAAATCAAGTTTATAGATCGCTCTGACAAATTTCGTTTTCCACGTTCTACTACGGCAACTGAATTTTGCTTCAACTCGATCCTTTCTCCAAATTCTTTTTGGCTAAGGGAATAATATTCTCGAATCTCTTTTATTCTTTCGTTCATTGTGTTCACCTCCTTTCGATACAAATTATACAGCACAAATATCACTGAGTCAATAAAAAAATAAAAAAAATATCACCAAGTACTTGACAAATGTATTACTGAGTGATATAACATAATCACTCAGTAATAGTAAGGAGATGATGCAATGGACTTAATCAGAATCAATTACGATTCCGAAGTTCCTACAGTTTCGGCAAGACAACTGCATGAGGGACTTGAGATCAATACAAGATTCAACGATTGGTACAAGCGTATGTGCGAATATGGTTTCGCTGAAAATGTGGACTATCAAGCTATTACTCAAAAAAGAGTAACAGCTCAAGGCAATGAGACAACATTCATGGATTATCAAATCTCCATCGACATGGCAAAGCAGATCTGTATGATTCAGCGCACTGACAAGGGCAAGCAGTACCGCCAGTACTTCATTGATCTCGAAAAGGCATGGAATACACCAGAACAGGTGATGGCAAGAGCCTTAAAGATTGCCAACAACGAGATTGATAAGCTCAAGGCAGAGAACAAGGTACTGATTGCAGACACAGAACGCATGAAGCCTAAAGAAATCTTTGCGGATGCAGTGGAGTCTAGCAGGACCTCAATTCTGATCGGAGATATGGCAAAACTGATTTGCCAGAATGGTCACGAGATCGGGCAGAACAGACTCTTTGAGTGGATGCGCCAAAATGACTATCTTATTAAAAGTGGCGGCAGTAAAAATATGCCGACACAGAAGGCGATGGAACAGAAACTCTTTGAAGTTAAGGAACGTACCGTTGTGAATCCGGACGGAAGTGTCAGAATCACAAGAACAACGCTTGTAACTGGAAAAGGACAAATCCATTTTATTAACAAGTTCGCCAGGATGAAGGCAGAAATGATAGCAGAAATTACATAAGAGAGGAACAAACAATGTTTGACATTAACAAGTTTGTAGTACTTAAAGATTGCATGTACTACGAGGGAATGCATAAGTATTACATATTCCAGTTTGATAGTGCATACACACTACTTGCTGACACAAACAGAGCAATCTTGTACAGAGCGGAAAGCTTTGCTGACATGATTAGCTACATTGAAAGAACGGAAACATGTAGAAAGGAGGTGCAGGCGTGATGACAGATAAAAAGGAAAAGTCTAAGACAAAATACCGTTTTCTGACAGAGCAGAAAAAGCGCACTTTGAAGAAGCTGAGCGAAGTGACAAATAGCTGCTCCAGTATTCAGAATAACTATTTGCTTGGTTGGATCGAAAACACGGTCACAACATCGTAAGCAAAAAAAAGAAAAGCTGCAAATACAAATTAAGAGAGGTGATAAAAGATGTTCTGGATGACTAAAAAGATGCCAGATAAGACCGCAGGCTATCTGCTGTGCACAATCAGATGGGGCGAGACTAGACTTACCCATGAGTATTATTGGGGACCAGACCCAAAGAGAAGATTTAGATGGTGGGTTTCGAAAGAAGCCTGCCTAGCAAATTTGCCAGACGGCGGATTTGAAGATTCTGGCTATGAAATCGTGGCTTGGGCTAGAATGCCTGAGCCATATAGAAAGGAAATGTATGAATCTAAGAGAAATATTGCCGCATTTGAGCGGAGAAATGAGCAAGGACACGGAGCTGCTGAAAGAAACAGCAAAGCAGGGCGACATTGTTGTGCTGAATGTAAAAATGCCAGATGGAACACCAACAACAGTAAGCGCGGCGATTAAAGCGAAGTACCCACACGTGGTACATATGCAGTATCAAACCGCAAGGGGATATACCGTAAACACATCGTTTGCTTGGAAGAGGCTGTTAATGATAATGCTAAATCCAAACAGTATTGAAGATAATGAAGAAGGAGAGTGATCAACAATTTTTATTTACCATGGGGAAAGCAAAAAGCAATTGCTTGAAACAGCAACACGGCTGCTTCCATGTTTAACAGAAGAACAGCTTGCCTACATTATTGGAATGGAGCAGGCAGAGGAATATAAAGAAAAGGAAGGAGCGAAAGAAAATGATAAATCTGTACTTTGATGCAGAGTTTACAGGGTTGCATAAAGACACAACCCTAATAAGTATTGGAATTGTATCTGCAAGCGGTGAATCATTTTACGCAGAATTTAATGATTTTGCAGACTATCAGATCACACCTTGGATTGAGGAAAACGTATTGTCAAATACAGTGGTAAAGGGCGAGAACAAAGAGCTTGCAGAGTTGCTAGACAAGGAAAACACCGTATTTGTGGTCGGTAGTAAATATGAGGTACGAGAATCACTTCTTGGATGGCTTGAGCATTTTGAGAGCAATATTCAATTTGTGTCAGATGTATCTCATTACGATTTTGTTTTACTGGTTGATCTTCTGGCAAGTTCCGCATTGGAGCTTCCTAATTGCGTATCAGCAAGTTGCCACGACATCAATCAGGATATTGCAAGGGTGCTAAGAATTTCTGAAAAGGAAGCGTTTGATTTATCACGCGAACAACTCTTAACAAAGCTGGGGAAGCCACTTCCCAAAGGAGTAAAGCACAATGCGTTGTATGATGCCAAGATCATTCAGGCGATTTATCGCCAGCTCCAATAAGCCTATGAAGCTAACAGAGGAGCAGCAGTTAGAGCTGATTGAACATATCTGTAGAAGAGTGGATGCAATAGCACCGAAGACTGGAAGGACGGCAACAGAAAATAAAAGAGCTAGGCAGAAAGCCATGAAAGGGTTGATCCAGAGCTTTTCAGATGAATTTGGTGTGAGAGCAGAACGCTTATGGAAACAAAATGAAACATTGAAATTTAGAGGATGCAGCTTATATGACTTGCACGAGTTTATAGATTGCTACAATCCACCAGAGAAGAAAAGAAAGGAGAGAGCAAATGGTTGTAGTGAACAGCGGAGAAAGTTACCTCGGCGCAGAAATCCGCGAATGGTGCAGCCGTTCAAAAGAGCAGGATGCAGCAGTAGTAAATGCAAAATATTACAGCGGTTTCAGAGAGCCGAATGACGGAGCGTTCTACTTTGTTGAGAAAGACGGAGAAAACATTTCAAAATATAGAGTTGTACGTGATTTAGTCAAGTCACCACGACTATAAGAAAGGAGACAGACATGAGTAAAGAACTTGAAGCTGCAAGAGCATTGGTAAAAATGCTTGAAGAAAGAGAGCAGAGCAACAAGGTTAAACTGGAAAACTTAAAAGCCGGAGAAACATTTTGTATTGGAGAGAATGATTATATTGTCCTCGAACAGCACGAAGGAAAAACCAAGGTTATCTCGAAGGATTTTATAACAGAAGACAGAAAATTTGCAGATGATACAGCGGATTACAAAACATCTGGACTTAGAAAATACATCGAAGCTGAAATCCAGCCAACTATTGAAAATGAAGTCGGAGCAGAGAATCTTGTGGAACACAGAGTTAGCCTTGAGACAGTAGATGGTCAGGATAATTATGGGGAGCTGACATGTAAAGTCCGCCCGATCACTTTTGACGAGGCCAGAAAGTATAACAACTTGATTGTTAATAAGAATTTGAATGATTGGTGGTGGACTTGTACAGCGTGGACTAGTCCAAACCGTGAATACAATCGTTCAATGACCGTTGTTCTTCCGTCTGGCTACATCGACAACAACATTTGCAGCTTCAGCAGCGGTGTTCGCCCAGTTTGTATCTTAAAATCTAACATCTTTGTATCGAAAGGAGAGTAAGTGGCTGAATTAACATTAGAAGGACTGCAAAAGCAGTTCAATGAGTTAAAAAGAAGAGTAAATATCTTAGAAGGTAATTCGAAAAGAAAAATTGAAGTTGAGCCTAAAGCAGGTAATCAGTTCGAACTTGCAGGGCTAAAATGGAAAATCATTGAGGTTTCTGATTTTGGCTGTATGTGCCTTGCAGAAAAATTAGAGAAATCAATGACATTTGATTCGAACTGCAATGACTGGAGAACTAGTGAACTGCGCCAATATTTGAATAATGATTTCCTCAGAAAATTAGAAAAGGAAATTGGAGAGGAAAACATTATTGAATTTGAAAGGGATTTGTTATCTGTTGATGGGCAGAAGGAATATGAAAAGTGTAAGGATAAGGTATCAATGCTTGCACTTGACGAGTACAGAAAATACAGAAGTCTGATCCCAAACGAAGAGTATTACTGGTGGTTACTTACTCCATGGAGTACGCCGTGCAACGAATATTATAAATGGGCGGCCGTTGTTCTTCCGTCTGGCAGCATCTACGGCAACGTTTGCGGCAGCAGCGGCGGTGTTCGCCCAGTTTGTATCTTTTCCCCTTCAATCTTTGAATCTAAGGAGAAGTAATTAAGTGGCAGAAGAACTCAGAGTTATTCTTAAAGTAAAAGAGCTGGCAAAGCATACTTTAATAATAACTTCTAATTGTAACCGTTATCCCAAAAAATATAGGTTCTCACTCGTAGATAAAATGCAAAATAAAGCACTTGAGATTTATGAACATTTATATGAAGCGAACCGAACAGATTTGAGGCTTTATCCTAAAGAGCGATCAGAACTCCAGACAAAAGCAATAACGAAATGTGATGAGTTATTGTTCTATATTGAATTGTCAATGGAGTTGAACATCATCAACAATAAAAGTACAGAATATTGGTCGAAGATGGTTTCAGATATAAAGCATATGGCAATTGCCTGGAGGACTAAAGACAAAGAAAGATAATAAAATTAGGTTATTTGCTGTTAAGACCGTTGTTCTTCCGTCTGGCAACATCAACAACAACAATTGCAACAACAGCAACGGTGTTCGCCCATTCTGTGTCAAACAGGCCGTCAGAGTAGGCATTAAGCCGAAATCAGCAAAAGATACAAAAAAGCAAATGACCTTTCCGAAGAGGATAAATACAAAGGAATTTTTACTATGGATAAAGATCTTATATGCGATTTTCAAAATTTATACAAAGCATACCAAAAAACGAAATCTGGCAAGAAATTTAATGGAAGTTGTGCGAGATTTCAAACAATGAGTCTTGAAGGGCTTCACATATTAAAAGAACAGCTTGAGAATCAGACGTACAGTATGAACCCGTATAACAAATTCAAAATATATGAGCCAAAGGAGCGAGAAATCAAGTCCTGTGCTTTTAAGGACAAAGTGGTTCAGAATTGTCTGTGTTATACCGTTCTTAGACCAAGGTTGCAGTCTCAATTTATTCGTACCAATTATGCAGGTCAAATAGATAAAGGTACTCATTTTGGAATGGATTGTCTGAAAGAGCAGATGTTAAGCTTTTACGAAGAACATGGAACAAATGGATGGATTTTAAAGTGCGATATACGAAAATTTTTTTACACCATAGAGCATAATCCAGTGAAGGATATAGTAGATTATTATTTCTACGATGAATATACAGTATGGTTAAATCATTTGTTCATTGATAGCGTTGAAAGCCCAGGTCTTCCACTCGGAAATCCTGTTGCACTAATGTATGCGCTTCTTATGCTTGATGGACTTGACCATTTTGTAACTGGTGAGCTTGGAATAGATAAATATGGGCGCTATTCAGATGACTTTTATTTGATATGTTCAAGCAGAAGTTACGCAAAGTGGTGCAAAGAAGCCATAGAAGTTTTTGTTAGCACCCTCGACCTATCGCTAAATGGGAAGACACAAATAGTTCCATTTCGTAAGGGAATTTCGTTTTTGGGATTCCATCATTATGTAACAGAAGACGGAAAGTACATCAGGAAAATAAAAGGCGAAAATAAGCGTAAAATCAAGAAGAAATTGAGTAATTGGGCAAAAGCTGTGAAGGCAGGGAAGATGACGTTAACAGAGTTTTGTACAAAATATAACGCATGGAAAAATCATGCACTTCACGGGAATTGCAAGAAATTATGCCATTCTATGGACCTTTATGTAGAAGAATTGTTGAAAGGAGTGAACCAATGAATTATGTAAAAGCCCGATACGAGGGCAGTAAAAGAAGCTATTGTTTTGCAGCAGAGGAAGATTTAAAGCCAGGAGACGAAGCAGTAACTCCAAACGGCACAAAAGTCACAGTAGTAGATGAACCAGTAGACCTTTCGTGGATAGAAGCTTACGGAAGAAGCAATATTAAGGTGATCAAAAGAGCACCAGAAAACAATAAAACTGAATAAGGAGAATAATTATGAGTGAGAGATTTGAGATGTGTGCTGGAGAATGTATAGGAATGATTGTTATTAAAGACAATCAAACTAAAGAAACAGGATTGGGATTTTTCAAAAGTAGAGATGATCTTAGTTTTTTGGAAGCGCTCAGAGACGCTGCGCAGGAATTACTAGATGTATTAAAAGCTGACAAGAATAATGACGCAGACAGTGCAGAGGACACAGAGCCGGAGCAGGAAGAGAAAAAACAGCCAGTTCCTTACAATGGCACAGTCGAAGTTGTAAAAGGTGATGACAAGCTTTTCCCGACAGGGTTGAAGTTTAAAGTGGTGCAAGGCAAAATATCATATTTTTCAGGCGATTTAGCAAAAGACGCTATCGCACTCGTGATGTTTAGCAGTTTTACACTTAAATCATTTAAGGAATTGAGTGAGTTATTAAACAAGATACATATCAAGGTTAAGGAAGTCAAGGAGGGCAAGGAATAATGGCGGATACAGCAATTGTAGAGAGCGGAAAGCAGGCTGTGCAGCAGCCAACAAAGAGAGTAACCGATTATAGTCTTGGAATTTTTGGAACAAGCGATAATTTCATTATGGCTATGCAGATGGCAAAGGCACTGGCTGAATCCACAATTGTTCCGGCTATATACCAGAAGAATCCATCCAACTGTTTAATCGCCATCGAAATGGCGCAACGAATGGGTGCGAGCGCAATGATGGTTATGCAGAATTTATATCCTATTCAGGGTAGACCGTCTTGGAGCTCGCAGTTCCTTATTGCAAGAATTAACAACAGCCACAAATTCGACATGGAGCTACAGTACGAGGAAACAAAAGACAAAGACGGAAAGCCTTTTTCTTGTACCGCCTGGACTACCAAAGACGGCAGACGAGTTGATGGTATGACAGTTGACATGCAAATGGCAAAGGATGAAGGATGGATTGCAAAGAACGGTAGTAAGTGGAAAACAATGCCACAGCTCATGCTTAGATATCGTGCTGCTTCATTTTTTTCAAGACTTAATTGTCCAGAAGTTGCAATGGGACTTTATACAAAAGAGGAAGCAGAGGACAATGATTTTGAAGAAAACACAAGTGAAAGTTTGCAGGAACAGATGGAGAAAGATATTTCAGAAAACGCAAATTCACAGGTATTTGAAGAACCAAATGAGCAGAATAAGGAAGCAAACAAAGATGCTTTGCCACCTTTTATGTCTGCCTGATCGGGAGATAGCCTATGGATGAAATTAAATGGAGAATAGAAGGAATTTTCAAAGCCAACGCTGCAAAGTGCCTAGACGAAATCGGAAGAGATACAGAGATAACGCCAGAACAAGTACTTGAGAAAGCAAGAGACGAACAGTCAGAGCTTCATAAGTGCTTTGAATGGAATGATAGCATAGCAGCAGAGAAATATCGCTTGCAGCAGGCAAGACAGCTTATTCAGTTCTTTGTGGTTGTACCAAAGCAGGACAATAAACCGCCTATTAGGCACTTCCAGATCACAAGTCAGAGGAATGTGTATATGCCGACAACACATTTTGCAACACAACCTGACGAGTACCAGAAGTTGCTGCAGAGGGCTTACGCAGAGCTGAGAAGTTTTCAAAATCGGTATAAGTCGCTTTCTGAGTTAGAGAGTGTATTTGAAGAAATCGACAAGATAGCCGTTTAAACAGTTTCAATGCTTAATTCGAGTGTTCTATGGATGGTGTAACGGTATGCACCATCTGAGAAAAGAAATGGCTCATATGCCAAAGACAAAACGCAACAAAACATGGCAGTACACTACATAACAGCGCATCACATTATAAAACATAACATTGCAGCATTCACAGAGCATTCGAGTTAAGCAAATTTTATGAGCTAGCACGAGGTGGTAAGTAAACCTCAATAAGATAAAAGCATTATATCAAACAAAACAGCACAATACATCGTAGAACAAAACACTACAGAACAAAAAAACAGATTACTTACTACTTCATGCTAGCTCATAAATTAGAACATTAAACATCGGAATAATATAGAAAAAAAGCAGAACATAACACAAAAAACAAAAAGGTATCCATTCTGTATGTTGCATAAGTAAGATGCCACATACACAAAGCACAGGATAGTTCAAAATAACGCAGAACACAACAGCACACATAACTATACATAGTTTATGCCATGTACCGAGTGGATACCAGCAAAACAAACTGGTAGCATTTGCAGGCAGCATGAGTTGCCAGCACAGAACAGAACGCTACAGAACAGCGCACCACAACACACGACATCACATTTCATGTTGTCTGCAAGTGTTACCAGAACACTTGAAGCTTCCGTTTGAGACGCGGCATGAGCCGCAGAAAATAACATATGACAGTACAGCATATCACACAGCAGCACAAAATAGCACATAACATTGCATCACAACGTTCATGACGCGCCTCGAGCGAAAGCTTAGACCAAAACAAAAAAGGAGAACACAAATTATGACAAAGAAGGAAGAAACACAGGTCATCGAATTAAAGCCGTTAAGTATCAAGCAGGCAAGAATTACTATTGCAGGTGATGGAGATTTGGTACTCAACAAAATGAATGACTGTAACGCTAGAAAGTTGACCGACGAGAGAAAGAACAAGGCTAAGGACACAGTAGCTACAAATGTATGGGAAGAAGTGATCACCGCCATGCACTGGTATGACGGAAAACCTACAGACTTTACGGAAGAAGGCTTAAGAAAAGCGCTGACTAACAATGCACCATGTATTACAGCATTTGGTTTGAAAAAGTCATTCGGACAGGCTGTTGTGCAGAACAAAATTGACACTTACGCAACAAAATTCAATGCTGCTGTAAATGTCATTGCAAAGGGCAATCTGGTTCCGATCAAGTTTGCAGAGCACTTTATTGACGAAAAGCTTATGTCACCGAAGAAAGGCGCTCCGGTACTTGTACGACTGAACCGTTTTAGCGGATGGAGTGCAACATTTACCATTCAGTATACAGAGAATGCGTATTCCCTGGAACAGATTTTAAACATCATCCGTCTTGCAGGTTTCGGAAATGGAATTGGAAGCGGAAGAACTAGCGGTTACGGTCGTTACCACATTGAGAGCGTGGAGGGATGAACGTAAGAGAGGAGTTTTTCAGATGATTTTAACATGTTTAGCCAGCGGCAGTTCTGGTAATTGCTATGTTTTAAAGGATAGCAAAGGTAAGATGCTTCTTCTTGATGCAGGAATCCCGATCATGAAGATCAAAAAAGGCTGCGACTGGAAAGTATCTGATATTGTTGGATGCGTTGTCACACATAAACACAGAGATCATTCAGAAGCAGTAAGTGATCTGGAAGAAATGGGGATCCCAGTCTACAAGCCTTACGAAAATAATTCCTATATCGGCGGATATGGTGATTTTAGAATCGTATCGGTTCCAATGACTGATGTGCATGGACACTTCAAACATACCGATGCAGACGGCACAGAGTGTCCGTGCTATGGATTCGTCATTAGGCATCCAGAGACGGAGCGAATGCTCTACATTACTGATACAGAGTTTGTAAGGTGGCGATTTAAGGACATTAGCCACATACTGGTGTCTTGCAATTACCAAAAGAAGTATATTTCAGAGGACGTCACTGGTAAACGATTGCATGTCATCAAGGGGCATATGGAGTTAGAAACGTGTGCAGGCTTCATAGAAGCTAACACAACAGACGTACTCCAGAACGTCATTATTTGCCATTTAAGCGCAAATAATGCAGTGCCGGAAGAAATGGTTACAAGAATAAAAGAAGTCGCAGGAATGGCAAATGTGGACGTTGCAGAAGCAGGTAAGACCTGGCAATTGTTTAATCTTGAAACATGTCCGTTCTTGTAAGAAAGGAAAAGTAAATGAGCAATAAAAAAGCCGTGAAAATATTAAAGAAGAAACTCGATACTTGCACTAGAGCAACTGAGCAAGCCTTAAGGAAAAAAGATTACAAGGCAGTTGAAAAGTCAATGAGAACCGCGTTTGTAGTCATGAAGGCACATAGCGCTCTTAAAAAGCAGATCCCACAAAAACTGGTTATTCTGGCAGATAAGAACGCATGTGGCTGCTCTGTATGTGGAAACATCATAAATGATTGCCTTGCTTCCTATTGTTCAAAATGCGGACAGAGAATTGATTGGGAGGCTTGATAAATGTCTATTGCAAAAAGTGATGAAATAAAAAACCTTTTGGTTAGCAATAGTGAATTGATGGTTACGACAGCATATCCACATACCTATTGCCGTGTAGTACCCCTACAAACGGCATGTGAAATAGTCAACAACATTCTTGAAAACAGAGACATGCATAAAACAATTGCAGAGGAACCAGTCGTCTGCACATCAAATGGAAATGTATATGAATGGTGTTGCCCGACATGCGGCACACGGTATGAATCAGAAGCAGGTGCTTGTGTACACTGTCCGTACTGCGGACAGAAGATAGATTGGAGCGATTATGATTCTGAATGAAATTTTGAAGCTTATGGAATGCTTTCCTGGCAGCAGTATTAGCAGCAAGGGATACTTGCTTTTAAACAAGCAGCGTTCTGGTTTTTCCATAGCTGACATTGAGAGCGAAGAAGATCTTAAATGTAAGTTGCTTGAATATGTGTCAAGGGATGCTTGCAAAACAATGGTTTATCAGCAACACGTAAGGAACGTAAGATTTTGGAATAGAACTCGAAAGAGTATAAACCAGTATCTGCAGACGAATTTTTCTGATGACGACATGCTTGATATATACCAGTACTTAGGCAATGGCATCAGGCACAATCTTACCAAAGAGTTTGTAGAGAATGGATACGATCTAAAACTGATAAAGGAGGCACAAGATGAACGAGATTGAGATCAGAACTCCTGTCTATCACGTAGAGGAATACCGATTAACCAACTATGAATTAAAGCAGAAAGGATTCGAAGGGTTCGACAACTACGGACTTGAAGTTGTTGAATCGGTTGTTATAGCCGTGACGGACACACATTTTGATGCGATAACTAAAAAACGTGATATTGGAAATAACGTGAACAATATACATCATTGGGAGAGATTAGCGCTTGGAAGGGCAGTATTTCTGAGTAAAGAAGAAACTGCGGAAGAAGCTGATAACCGTGCGCATAATATCCAGTTAGGATATCACTGCTCAAAATTTAGCCAGCGCCCAATGTATAAGAATTGGCTACACTGGCAAGATACAGCTAAGGCAAAGGCACCTAAAAAACAAACAGGTCATAGATCAAACTTTGTCGCGAAAAAAACTACACTTCCAGAGGAGCTTTACATTGCCTGGAGGGATGGAAAGTTAACCGGACCAGAAGGTGCAAAGAAGATAGGTGTTTGCGTCACGACTTTTGAAAGATATGCAAGAGAAGAGCTTGCGAAAAGAGGTGATAGGCATACCGTCAAAACTGGCAATAAAGTGCCACCAAAGCCTTTGCCGCCAATGTTTGATGATTGTTTTGAGCAATGGAAGCTCGGATTGCTCTCAGGTGAAAAGGCAGCTAGACAATGTGGGATATCACATACAACATTCCGTAAATATGCAAATATCCGTTTGAAAGAGATTGGAGAGCAGAGGAAGGGAATCCAGAGAGGAGTGATTCTTCCACCAAACTTTACAGACGTATATCTGGAATGGGAGCAAGGGGATATTGGATACAACGAAGCCGCAAAGAAATGTGGTCTTGAATATTACACATTCAGATACTATGCAGAGAAAAGATACAATGAAAGGATGGACGCAGGAGTGTTCCAGTATTAAAAGAAAGAAGGGCTTCAAAGTGAAGAAAAATCGGCAAATTTTACTGGCCGAAAAGTCAATTGCACCTACGCTTGCTTTTCAACTTGACATGACAGAAAAAGAGAAAAAAGATTTTCTCAAAGCTATGCGAACAATGTTTAAATTGAAGATTAAGCAGGAAATAAGACCAGAGGAAGAACTTATGTATACTCTTACAAGGCAGAGGGAACTAGGCAGAAGAAAGAAAAGAATAAAACTTTAAAGAAAAGAGGCTTAGTATGAACAAAGTAATTTTAATCGGAAGATTAACCAAAGACCCAGAAGTGCGTTATACACAGGGTCAGGAGACAATGGCGGTAGCCAGATATACACTGGCTGTAGACAGAAACCGTAAGCAGGATAACGGTCAGAACGCGGACTTTATCAACTGCATCAGTTTCAAAAAGAATGCAGAGTTTGCAGAGAAATTTCTGCACAAAGGAACAAAGATTGCTGTTACTGGACGCATCCAGACAGGTAGCTACACAAATAAGGATGGACAGAAGGTGTACACAACGGATGTAGTTGTGGATGAGCAGGAGTTCGTGGAAAGCAAGAAGAATACGCAGCCAGCTCCAGAACCAGCACCTGCAGGTGGATATGAAGGTTTTATGAATATTCCGGATAATGTGGAAGATGAAGGACTGCCGTTTAACTAAAAAAGAAGGGAGAGGTTTGAGGTGATTATTGTAAGACAAGATAGAAATGCTTTTTACAACTGGGACAATGTAGTTGACATTTACATTAACGGACTTTCAAAAACAGAAATATTATTAAAACACGTTAAAGGCTCAAACGAGTCGACTGATTACCCAATTGGCAAATATAAGAACGCAGAAAATGCCAAGGCAGCATTCGAGAAACTTATAGAGAACATTTTAAAAGAGATTCCACTTGTTGTTGTGCGAACCGATGAAGAAATTGAGAAAAGCATTCACCAGGAGGACAGAAATAGCAATTGAAAAAATATTTAAAAGAAATAAAAGAAGAAGCTACACTTTGCCAAAAGTACATAGATGAGTGCAATATATTCGCGCCTAAAAGTGAGTATGAAAAGCTTGCCTTGAAGATTGCTTCTAGCTGCGAACAGACTTTATCGGCACTTGCGGATGAAATCAAGAAAGGCGGATGGATTTCCGTTGAGGAAGCAATGCCAGAGGAACACGACAGTATATTTGCAAAGTTCAAAGGGACTGACAAGTGGTGCAATTCGTTTTGGGAAAAAAATTCAAACACCGTTTTAGTAGTACTAGTCAATAATCATGATGAAGATAATTTTGTAGTTGGAACAGGTAAAACCATTAACGGTGAGTGGACGACAGTACCAATGCTACTTAAAGGCAGAATGCATGTTGCTTACTGGATGCCGTTTCCAAAATTTGAACCGAAGGAGGTTAAGTGTGAACAAGAATGACTTATCTAATGTGATTACGGATTCATTTAAGTCAAATGCTATTTTTCAATATGAAAATACTTGTGGAAAAACAGCTAAGATTCCTGCGGCAGAAACAGATTTGAAAGCTTTGGCTACTTTAATGTCATCATTGCTAGATCAAGTGGCGCAGGATGACCCAGATATTTATAACAAATTAAGCGAAAATCCTAGTATTGATATAACTATCAAAGGCGAGGATTTATTAAAAGTTTTTGGTGGATTAACGGAGGTATAAAAATGTCAATGGTATCAAGTTTTAGTTCAAAAGATGATAAAGCAGTTGTAGCACGCATCCATAGTGCCCTTGCAGCTACAATTCTTCACGATTTTCTTGTTAGAACAGCTAGTAAAAAAATGGAAGAAGAGAAGTTTGGCGAAGCAGAAGTAGCACTTCACGACGCGAATGAGCTTGCAGCAGCCATGGAAGAAGCCTTTAAGGAAGAATCCAATGGATAAAGAAGGATGGTGCAGACCTAAAGTATGGCGCCAGTATATATTTGGCGATCAATGTTGGATAAGTTGCTTGCCACAGCAAAAGTGGCAGTTTAAGCGCGAGGAAGGAGGGGGAGTTACCATTTTTAGCGAAAAACGGCACATTTTGTTCCGAGTCGCAGCAGAAGATTTTGAGCAGCAGTGGAAGGAGGCGTAAACGATGAATAAACGGCAGAGAAAGAAACAGTTCAAGAAGATTCACGGCATGAACCCAAGGGATTATTTCATGAAAAGTGAAAATGCTCCGAATGCAGTTATATTTTTTGTTAATTCGAGTAAAATGATCAGACGGTTATGCAAAATGGATGGCAAAACTTGGGAAATTTGTAGAGAGTGGTGGGGACAGTCAAATGAATAAAAGGCAGAAAAAGAAGCGATTCAAGAAACTTTATGGCATGAATCCAAAGCAGTATCAGCAGGCTATGCAACTGACATCACTTGAAGAACCATTGGAAAAATTTATGGATTCAGAAACGGCTACATTTACAGATTTGGGGAGTTGCTTTGAAAGAATTAAAGATGGACTGCAAAAATCAATTTCTGCTTTGGGAAAGTTGAGCTGCGAAGCGTTCTATTTTTGGTTAGAGCAAATTGAAAAGGAGCTGAAAAAGCGAAGATAAAAATGAAGTTTGAGCAAACTAAAAGCATGACCTACTATTGCTGCCCAATTTGTGAAGAAAGTTCTACTAACCGAGCAGAAATAGAAATACACTTTCATGAAGCTCATCAGGTTAGAGTTAACAAATTTATCCGCTGTGGCATCTGCGGACAAGGTTGGAGTGTAAGGAGATTTGGCGAAGAAACAGCTCAAAGATTGGCGGAACAGTGCTGCCAGAGCCACATTGATGTTGGCAACGCGGATCAAATAGCAACACGATCTTATTTTGCTTCACATGGTTGTGTTGGATATGTAAAAAGCATGGAAGGAGGACAGGAAAGTGAAAAATAGCCATGATGATGCAAAACTAAATAGCTTAATGGGAAAAAATGTAAGGGTGACATTTTTTAATGGTATACAGTCAATAGGAAAGCTTGAACGCGATTTTGATGGGAAATACAGAGTTGATAACTGGAGGTTTTACAAGAGCCATATCAAGAAAATAGAGGTTATTGATGAATAAATACGGAAACATTATAAAAGCAAAAGCCATAGAGCAGGAGAATAAAAAGCGATTGTTGAAAGTCAATCCCCAGCTGAACGATGAAAGCGGAATCTACATTTTGACCAGAAAGGATGAGAACGGCTTCCGATTTGCGTATATTGGGCAAGCCGTGCACATACTTAGCAGGCTGGCAAGCCATATGGTTGGCTATAAACAGCACATAGACCTGAGCCTAAAAAAGTACAAACTGTATTCAGAGGGCAATCCTTATGGATGGAAGGTTGAACACATGAATGTTCCTCTTAATCAGCTTGACGAACAGGAAAAGTATTACATCAGATTTTATGCAGAAAATGGCTATCAGCTTCGAAATGTCAGCCTGGGTGGGCAAGGTGAAAACCGTTCAAGTGGAACTATAGGAGACAGAAAGCAGCCTAGAACCTATTCAGAGGGCGTACAGCAAGGCAAGAAGTCGTTAGCTAAGGAATTATCATCTATTGCTGAGAAACACCTTACAATTGCCGTCAAGCCCGAAAAACAGGGTAACAAGGTTTCAGAGCGCCAGAGAGATAAGTTTATGGAGCTTATCAGTGTTGAGAATTATGAGGAACCAGGAAAGGAAATGGCAAATGAGAGAAAATGATATTAGAACACTTCCAGATGGAAGTCATTTTTACTTTAAAGGATTTGAGTGGATTGTGTTGGACAATAACGTAGAGGGCGGAGTTATGGCAATTATGGAACATGCTTGGAATAAGGAAAGGTATCGTTTCGATGAGGGCTGCTGTGGCAACTATGCAGAATCAAGTTTGCGTAAAAAGCTACGAGATGAACTACTTCCAGTACTGGGTGAGGACAATCTTATTCCTCATGAGATTGATTTAGTAGCTGATAATGGCGATGACGGTTACGGAAAGATTTCTGATAAAGTGTTTATCCTGAGCTGTGATGAATATCGTAAGTATCGTAAGAACGTTCCATTGATCCATGAATGGATGTGGACTTGCACACCTTGGAATGTCTCAGCTACTACGTATTTGAACAGTGCTCGTAGCGTGAGTGAAGTTGGTTATTTGTACTTTGAAGAGGCGGATGTAGAGAATGGAATTCTCCCTGCTTGTGTGTTTAATCCAGAAAAAGTGAAAGTGGTGTACACAATTCCAACGGTTGAGGAGAGAAGTAATGATTAACGAACAAGTTTTACAATGAGCAGTTAAGAGACATGCCGGAGGCGCGAAACAAAGTCAAACGCCTGATTTATTCTATGGATTGGGTAGATTCAATCAAGCTGCCAGAAGGGGGCTGCAACCATGATGAAAGTAAAGATGATTTCAGCCATGGTTATGTTGCTGGATATTATGATTGTATCGACAAAATCAAGAAGCTGAATGGCTTAGGATGAAAACATGATTTAATTGTAAGAGGTGCTGTGGGGTTGGCTGCTGTAGCAGCTAACTTCCTTGAAATAAGTATTCATGTGATGCAGGAGGTGAGTAAATGAAGGCACTTACGTTAAATGAGCTGCGGCAAATGGTCGGTCAGCCAGTCTGGTGTCCAAAGGAAAATGCATATGGAATAATAACGTGCGATAAATACGGAAAATGGGCTGGAATCCCATTTTTGTACGGAGTATGTAAATATGAAGAATCAGCAGTTGAATTTAATCGCAATATTGTTAGCAGAAAGCTGAAATGCTTCAGAATTGAAGATAAGAAAGAAATTCCAATGAAACTATTGTCAAAAGTAGATGATTGTGGAAATAAAAAAATGGTATGCCCGAACTGCCAGAGGGCAGAGATATTTACGGCATCAGCAAAAATATATCCGTACTGCCCTTGGTGCGGACAAAAACTGGAAGGAGAGAACACATGAAGATCTGGACAGAAAAAAAGCTTATTGAAGAAGGCTACGATATCCGAAACGCACAAATCAAAGGTGCGGAGCTGACAATGGAAAATCACGGTTGCATATCGTTTGATGTCGTTGTTGAAGGTGCAGGTTGGGGATGCGTTTTTGGCGGATATAGTCTCGGACACGGTTATCTGGGGGCGAAAGAATTTAGTGGCTATGGTCCGGGAATGGAATCCATTGCCAGAATAATGGATACAGTTGGAGTTACAAAGTTAAGTGATTTAGAGGGAAGATATATACGAGCCGCAGTAACTGGAGATAGAAGATTAAAAATTATTGGAAATATAATCAATGATAAGTGGTTTGATATCAAATCATTCTTCGAGGATGCACAAGAAAATGATAATAAGGTATCAGAAGGGAGCAATAAATGAGTATTAAGCATATTATCTTATGCATCGAATTTGTATTTCTTGCAGTTCAAATCATAATGGCTAGAGCTGCATACAAATCTCCGTTAAAGTACGGAAAAACTGCTGAAATCGCGAATATTTTAGCACTTATCGTTATACTGCTGTGCAACATAGCAATCATAGTTTTAAATATTATGGGGTGAGGTGACACTAATGTTCAAAATAATGAGTCGAAACAAATACGATGGCCTAATCAGGGAGAATGCAGAGCTTAAAAATGCAAATGCAAATCTTGAAGATAAACTGGATCAGTTTAAAGCAGAAAAAGCTGTAAATAGCAAGTATAAATGCGGAGGATATTGTCGCGTTTGTGAGAATGGATACGAGATACCGAGCTATACCATAGGTCGTGATTATGGATGCTTACTGAATGTAGAATGCGAATCCTTTGTAAAACGTAAAGAATGAGAGGAGTTGAATATTATGCAGATAATTAAGATTGTTTTATGCGTGGTTATGCTTTTAGCCCAGCTTCTGTGCTACATAGGCCCCAAAAGGACTAGAACATTATTTGGAGCATTGTGGATTATATCGCTGATACTTTTGTGGGTTTTGATTCTTTTATAACGTTATGAGGTAAAAATGAAATTTATTGATTTTTTCGCAGGAATCGGAGGATTCCGTAGAGGAATGGAATTGGCAGGACATGAATGCGTTGGATTCTGTGAGTTCGACAAGTTTGCGACTGCAAGTTACACATCCATGCATTTACTCACACAAGAGCAGAGAGAGTTCCTGGACAAAATGCCATTGAAACAACGGCAAAAAGAAATATTGAAGGAGGAATACAGAAATGGAGAATGGTATGCAAATGACATTAGAAGAGTGTATGCCGGAGACATTCCAAAAGCAGATTGCTGGTGCTTCGGATTCCCTTGCTTCGTTCGAGGAACTTATGTTCTTGCAGAAAAAGGATATATACCAATTGAAAACGTATCTGTCGGAGATAGAGTGCTTACTCACAAAGGAAGATGGAAAACAGTTACCTCAGTTATGCAGAGAGACAACGCAAGAATCTGGAATGTCAACGGATTTGGCATCTTACCAACTGGCACAACAGCAGAACACCCGTATTATGTCACTCGCGTATCCGAACCAATTGAGTTCAAACCAGTCAAGGAACTCAATGATAGCTATTACTCCACAATGGTGTTGCCTGATGAAGAACCAAACAAATACAGTAAAGAGATCTGGTGGATTATCGGACGCTATATTGCTGATGGGTGGAGAGTTCGCAGACAAGATAGACCGCGAGGGGGAAGGATTGTGTTTGCGGTCAGTGATAAAAAACGAGGAGAATTTGAACACCGACTGTCAGAAGCAAACTTACATGGAACTTACACTGAAGAAAGGACTTGCGGGAAGTATCATGTGTGCAATAACCAACTATACGAATACCTTGGTATATTCGGGGAATATGCATATGGAAAACGAATACCAAGAGAAGCACTGTGTTTGCCACGAGAAAAGGCCGAATACTTTTATAACGGATACATGTCAGGAGATGGCAGAAACGACAAAGAAGAAGCAACATCAACCAGTGCAGCAGTCATTCTTGGTATGTGCATTATTGCACAGCGATTGGGAAAACCTGTGCCAGCTGTCTATTATACTAAAAGAGATTCAAAGTGCACTATTGAAGGAAGGGAATGCAAACAAAGAGACACCTACACTTTTAGAATCTCTAACAAATCGGTTAAAGGATATTATCGTGGAAGATATGTTTGCAGAAAATTGTATCAGCCAACAGAATCTGATCAATACGAAACAGTATATAACCTTAGCGTTGAAGAAGATGAATCTTACATTGCAAACGGGGCAATCGTCCACAATTGTCAAGACATCTCCGTTGCAGGAAAACAGCTTGGATTTCAAGGAAACCGTTCAAGCTTGTTTTTCAGAGTTATGTACCTTATCGGACAACTCGAAGAAGAAAATAGACCCACTTACCTTTTCATTGAGAACGTTAAGAATTTGCTTAGCGTTAATGGAGGATGGGATTTCGCCAGATTGCTCATTGAAATGGAGCAGGGGGGGGTATGATGCAGAATGGCAAGTGCTCAACTCTAAGGACTTCGGAGTTCCACAAAACAGAGAAAGGTGCTTCATTATCGGACATCTTAGAGAACGAAGTGCCGCAGAAATATTTCCTATCAAGGGAACAGACAGAGAAAATAGTATTTCAATAATTGGCCATCGAGACGGATTCAGAAGAAACACACAAGTGTTTGATCAAAAAGGAATTACCGAGGCATTAGATACAGGACAGGGAGGTGGAAGAGGACACCATGTTGCTTTGCCGTGCTTTGTAGATTTGAGTTATCAGGGGGTAGAATTAACAGAAAAAGCAAGATGTTTGCAAGCCAGATACAATAAAGGTGTTTCAAACCACAAAGCCGAGACAAGTGGTGTTGTAATTCCAGTTCTCACTCCAGATCGCGCAGAAAAGCGCCAGAACGGAAGACGCTTCAAAGAGAATGGCGAACCAATGTTTACTTTAACTTCACAAGATAGGCATGGAATTGCCACGAGTATAAGCCCTATTGGTGGAGTTTATACTGAAGTTTCACCAGAGTTCTATCGCGGAGTATATGAAGGCTGCTTTAGGTGCTTAAAAGCATCTACGCACGATAGTGGCGTTGCCCTAAAGCTTCAAAACATTCCGGTAAGCATGACACGCAATGTTATAGAGAGCCAAATCAACATTGCACACTGTCTTAACGCTAATGACTCAAGAAAATTTTTTGGCAAAAATCAACGTGGCAATGCTGTTATAAAGACCTTAAAGTTAATGGCCATGCAAATGAAACTAAAAATAATCGCACCACGTAGTAAAGTTCCAAAACTACGCAGTAAGCAGGGAATGTGTTTCAAATCTTTTTCTGATACCAGACCAGGCATGTTTGTAAAAATTTCTGATGAATTAACCATATATGCTGTCTGGTACAAAAAATATCAGTGCTACATAGCAATTAGAAAACTGACACCAAAAGAATGTTTTAGGCTGCAAGGATGGACAGATGAATATTTCGAAAAGGCAGCATTTGTCAATTCTGACAGTCAGTTATATAAGCAAGCAGGAAATGGTGTCACAGTAAATGTAATAGAAGCAATTGCAAAACAGCTCAAATTCGCATAAGGAGATAGCATGACAAATAGAGAGAAAAATGAAAATAAAATAATGGAAATCCTATTTAAAACAGGAGCACATCCTGCACTAACGAATAAAGGGTTGACTGAGTGCTGCCACAATTGCAAGTCTTGTCTTTATCACATTGAAAAAGAAATCTGCGATAAAGCCTTTGTACATTGGTGTGGAGAAGAAGTACCAGAAATTGATTGGAGCCGCGTACCAATTGATACAAAAGTTTTAGTGAGTGATTCTGAAACTGGGCCTTGGTTCGCAGCCCACTTTGCTAAAACCCTTAATGGCCTTATAGTTGTGTTTAGCTTTGGTAAGACCAGTTGGACAGCTTTAGAAGATAATACTTTTTCTACATATCGTTTTGCTGACATTCCGGATCAAGAAGAAAGGGGAAAATATTTAAAAGATGAATAAGTACAATGAACACGTCAAGGAGTCTATTGATTATTTTAACCATGAATTGGAATGTAGAAAGCACCAAGTTAGCGATAGCAGTTTTCAAACAACTTTGCGGCTTACGAAAGAAAAAACTGCTTATGAAACAGCAGTAGAATGCTTAAAGAAGCAGCTTCCTCAGCCACCAGTTAAAGCAATTCACAAGTCTGTCGTCCATGAAAACAGAGGTGATAAACCACATACATGGAGAGAGATTGAGCTTGAGGTGTGGGAATGTCCGTGCTGTAGAAACACAGTATGGAGCGGCATAAGCATTGCGAAGAAATTGTCATATTGCTCAGATTGTGGACAGAAGATTGACTGGGAGGAGGTCAAATAATATGTATTACATGGATGACGAAGACTATTTCGAGCCAAGTGAGTTTGACGAGAAAATCGAAGAGCTTAAAAACGAGCTTCGGGAACATGTGAAAAAGGAAATCAAGGACGAGCTTGAAAAACTGCGTGAGGAAAATAAAAAATTGCAGGGCATCAAGGAGAATTTTGAATCCATTAAGGAAGATTATGAGAGAAAGAAAGCAGAGTACAAAAGCGCAATGAAAAAGGCTGGAACCAAAGCTGCACGAGCTAGACTGAAAGCGTTAATGGAACAATTCAAGGTTGTTACGTGGTCGGTAAAATGGGACTACCAGTACAAAAAGAAATGTAACAAATGCGATAAGGACAGAAAAGTCAAAGTGACATTACCATCTGGAAACGTGGTATGCGATGATTGCAAATGCGGAGAACGCAAGAAAACATATCAGCCGAAAGAAAATCTGCTATATATGCTTAGTGATACTAGTGGAGAGATTACGGGCTGGTACAAAGAAGTTGCAGATGGGTATTTCGACACAGTTGGTCGTAGTGCATATGTAATAGTGGATCACAACAAAGATTTCAAAGAATTAGAAAAAAACTTGTGGCATACATTCTTCACAACAGAAGAAGAATGTCAGGAGTTCTGTGACTACATGAACAGAAAAGAAGAAAATTCTGGATATGATTACGACTTGGCAGGAAAACTAATTAAGGCTAGAGAGGTATAAAAATATGGTTAACACAATTGTTAAAGATCCAGTAGACTTCTTAGCATTGATGCACAATGGTGCATTTGTAAAAGATGGTGATGTGTGGTATAGAGATTTTAAACGCGAAATTCCACTTATGGAGCTTGCACGGAATCTTAATAAAGCATACGGCGATTCCGAGGCATCAGCGATGGATGACGAAGCATTTAGTGACAAAATGTATGACGATTTGCAATTTAAGCCAGAGGAAGATATTGATAGTTTTATTGCCACTTTTTATATAGCACTTGTTGGAATGGTAGAAAACCGTGAATGCTTAAAAATATACGAAACAACAGGATTACCAACAACAGAGCATCCAGAAGTACTACAAGAGTGCATTGATACTTATGGAGCAGATAAGCAAATTGACCAGGCGATTGAAGAAATGAGCGAGCTGACAAAAGCACTGCTTAAACATCGCCGTAAGACAATTCAGCTGGAGGGTGAAAATGTAAATCCGACGTCTGCCGCAGACCTAGTAAAAGCAAGGACAGATATTCTTGAGAGGGTCGCTGATGTTATTATAATGTTAACACAAATCATTATGATTTTTGGCGACAGAGATTTTATTGAAAGAACAATAGAATCAAAGGTTTACCGCCAGACGCTTGAGAAAGGAGACAGATGGTCAGGATTATTGAAACAGAAAACGTAATAACTTGCCCTGAGTGTGATAGAAATTTGAGCTATGAGAAAGATGACGTGTTTTTTAGTAAACTAGATTATCTCTCTGATAAACACAATACTTATTACAACAGATGTATAAGATGCCCTTGGTGCAAAAGCGAAGTTGTTGTTGCAGATAATGCAATATTTGTTAAGCCGACAGGCACAGACGATACCCCAATCACAAGTATAGAAGGAAAGGAATAACGAATGCCCGGTAAACCGGGTTGATGCGCAGTGATCTGTGGTGGCGTATCAGAAAATTTAAACACCGTGGCTGAAAAGGTGTGCAGTGGAAACGCTGCACACGCAATTGATAGCAAACGAATTATGATCCACGATACATGCATTTGTAGCGTGGTGTTATGCAAAAATACAAAGTGTGCTGGTTATCAGCAGGAATCTCTAGTTTTGTTGCTGGATATTTGGAAAAGGATGTTGATGAATGGATATATATAGATATCGCTGATCAGCACCCAGACAGCCTGAGATTTATACACGATGTAGAAAAAATCATTGGAAAGAAAGTAACAATTTTAAAATCTTCCGAGTTTGATTGTGTGGAAGATGTAGCCAGGAAATTCAGGTTCATAAATTCCTGTACAAGGTGCACCTTGTACAGGAATGTTAAAGAAAGCAGTTCGTAAAAAGTGGGAAAATGAGCACTTGCAATACCAATTAACGTATGTATGGGGAATGGACCTGAACGAGAAACATAGAGCTAGGCAAATGGTACAAAATTTTCCTGAATTTAAGCATAAATTTCCACTTATTAGGGAGAAGATGTCTAAGCAAGATTGCCATGCTTTTGCTGATCGTTTGGGTATAAAGCGTCCTGTAATGTACGATATGGGCTACAATAACAATAACTGTATTGGCTGCGTAAAAGGCGGCATGGGTTATTGGAACAAGATCAGAAAAGACTTCCCAGAGGTGTTCGCAGCGCGTGCGAAGCTTGAACGAGACATTGGACACAGTTGCATCAATGGTGTATTCCTGGACGAATTGGACCCGAACAGAGGAAGAATGAGTGATGAAATAATGCAGGATTGTGGAATAATGTGTTATCTGGCATTTAACGAATCAGAAAGGAATGATGAGAATGACAAGGAAAGAATTGATAGCAAAAGTCAAAAGCAAGCCGTATGAAGAAAACGTAATAAATACGATTAAAGCATTGCACGGACTAGGCTATGAAGAAGCAGCAAGAACCATGCAGGAATTATACGATGATGCAAAGGCACTTACTGTTACTACAAAAGCATCTGGAAAGTACTCAGATGATCCAGAACTTGACGAGGCATTAAGTGACTATGCTTCGATGAGAACAAAGATAAAGAAACCACTGACTTCAAAAGCTCTTGAAAGAGCAATGATCAAGCTTGAATCCCTATCTCACGGAGACAAGAATTTAAAGATTCAGTTGCTCAATCAGTCCACTGATAACTGTTGGATAGGCATTTTTCCGTTAAGGGTAGAAAAAGCATTTGAAAGAAAGCTGCAAAATCCACAGCGCTCACAGTTCGATGCCATTTTAGGCAGTATATCCAATGACTGAGAACGACGCGAAAAAAATAATGCTAGTGATGACTGTAGCATATCCAAATTATAAGGTTGCAGATATTGATGCTACCGCTCAAATTTGGGCTAGGCTGTTATCAGATTACACATATGCGCAGGTTGATGCAGCACTGAGAGCCTATATTCTCACCGAAAGCAAGGGGTTTGCCCCAACAATAGGACAAATTGTTGAAAAAATAGCATTATTAAACCAACCAGAAATTCCAACAGGTTTGGAAGCATGGGCTATGGTTCGCACTGCCGCTTCTAACAGCACATATCATGCAAAAGAGGAATTCGAAAAACTGCCACCATGTGTTCAAAGAGCTGTTGGAAGCCCTGGCAATCTGGAAAAATGGGCTAAAACGGAACAAACAGATCTTGAAACAGTTGTACAGAGTAATTTTTTGAGAACGTATACAACTGTTCTGACAAAGCAAAAAGAAATTCAAAAGATTCAGGGAATCAGCTCAACTGGCAAGCAGCCTTGCTTGCCAGAGTTTGAAATAAATATATAGAAAAGGAGCGCACAGATGACACGAGCACAAAGGAGACGGGCTGAAAGAGAAGCAAAGAAAGGAAACAAAGCCGTAGGGCAGCGAATTACAGGCGCGGAAGAAAGCATAAGAATTGCTTTGTTAAAAGAAAATATTGCACGAGACGTTGATCGCAAGCTTTACGACAAATATTACCAGAAAGCAAACAAAGATGCTGTGGACAACATATATAGCATCATATTAACATCATTTGGACTTGCTTTGGCAGATACTTGCCCTAATTGGAAAGCTGAGGCAATTGCGAAGCGAATCCAGAAGACAATGGACTATGTTGACAAATTCTCAAAGGAATACGACGGAGACATTGAACGTTTTATGAAAGAGCTTGAAGATAGAACCGGATTTTCATTTGAGATAGATTCTGTGAGCGGAAGGGATGAATAGTATGGATTTTTTAATTGGTTTAATAGCAGGACTATTGTTTGGCGGAATTACTGGTGTGCTTGCAGTTGCTTTGTGCGCTGCATCAAGCGCAAATGAAACCAATGGCGAAGAAAAGAGGGAAAATGATGAGAATTAAGCATTTAAAGCTAGATAATTTTTGCAGTTTTTACAATGGAAAAGCTGTAGACACAGATCTATACGATAAGACAGAGGTATCTGGATGTAACGAATCCGGAAAAAGCACAGTTAAGAGGGCTATTTTTTGGGTGCTGAATTGCAGGGGTGAAAATGGTGAAGAAATCACTGGAATCAGGCCACACGATAAATCAGGCAACGAGATCAATGACGTTGAAGTTACAGCCGAAATGACCGTAGAGCTTAACGGTTCCAACAAGACATTTAAAAAGGTTTCTCGTCAGAACTACAACAAAAAGGGTGACTTCACAGGTAATGTTATTGACTATTATATCAATGATATTCCAAAAAAGAAGTGCGACTACGAAGATTTTATTGCAGAAGAATTGGTTCCTGTGAGCGCACTTTCAAACTTAATCAATGCTAAAACACTCTTGTCAAAGAGTGCCGCTGACTGCAGATCAATCCTAGAATCCACCTTTGGAACGTGTTCCAATGCAGAGGTTTGCGAACGTTTTCCGGAGTTCTCCCCTCTTCTTCCACTGCTGGATGATGGCAGCGTTGATGAATTAAAATCAAAATTCAACACCATGCTGAACGGCAGACGCGGAAGGAATGGCGCTAAAGGCTTGCTTGATATTCGTAAAGAATTTCCGAGTCGTATTGATGAGGTGGAAAAACAGAAAATTGCCATTGATGAAGCCTTGATAAACAGCCAGATTGCAGACATTGAAAGCAAGATCAAAGACAACCAGAGTAAACAAGCCGATGTGCAGAAGGCATTTGATGAGCAGCGTGCAATTCAGGCACGAATTTATGAGCTGAAGCAGGAACAATTAAAGGCGACTGATGACGCTAATGCCGAAAACAGGAAAAGAATTGCCGATTTAGACGCTCAGATTATAGCTGCAAGGGAAGAACTTTTCCTATCAGATAGCAATTCTAATGCCAAAGAGCATGAATTGCACCAGATCGACTCCGAAATTCGAAATCTTGAAGCCAAGCGGTTGAAGCTTTCAAGCGACTGGAAAAGCAATAAAGATATGCCGTTTGATGAAAATTCGCTGATTTGTCCGTATTGTAAGCGTGAATACCCATCTGATCAGCAGGATGAAATGCGAAAGCATTTTGAAGAATCAAAGAAAGAAAAGTTGCAGGAAATCACAGACGATGGAATGAAATGTAAAGAAGCTATTGATGCTTTGCGTAAAAAGTTCAATGCTGCAGATGAAGAACTTTCTTCCATTCGAGAAGAATCAGGTGAAAAATCCAGAACTGTTGAATGCTTAATTGCGCAGAAAAAAGCTATATCCACTGCACCTCCAGCAGAGCCAGATGAGGCAGCAAAAAACAGATTGGCAGAAATAGTAAAACTTGAAAGTCAGCTAGAAGCAAATACTGCAAATGCAACGTTTGCGCAGCTCAAGGCGGAAGAAAATAACCTTCAGCATCAGTTATCTAGCCTAAAAGCAGAGCTTGCAAAAACCGAAATCAATACCAAGATTGACGCAAGGGTTGCAGAGCTTAACATCGAGCGCCGAAAGAACGAGCAGTTAATTGCAGATACACAAGCACAGCTTGACTTGCTCAAACGCTTCAACATTCGCAAGCATGAACTTCTGGAAAGCAAAGTAAACGAGTATTTAGAGTATTGCCAAGTAAGATTTTTCAGGCAGCTTGTTAATGGCGATCTGGAGGAAACGTGTGACTTTTGCGTAAATGGTGAGCCATACGCCAGAAACCTTAATCATGGAGCAAAAATCTTAATTGAGACAGATGTCTGCAAGGCTTTTCAGAAGAAATATGCTACTACTCTTCCTATCATTGTAGATGATTCTGAATCTGTTGACAATTGGAAGATACCAGATATGGATAGGCAGCTTATCATTCTCAAAAGAACCGACTCTAAGGAACTAACAATTAAGGAGTCGTGATGTCCTCCGTGAAATTACACAGACTTACTCAATCTAAGCTTGATGATTACAAACTTAGAAGTAATTTCACGGAGGATGAAGAGCTAACGTTCGATATGCTGTCTAAAGGCAAATCTATCAGCGAAATAGCAACCCGGTTATCTGTGTCAACTAGGACGGTTGACCGCAGGATTGCCGATATAAAATCAAAAATCAACCAACTGTAAATAGTCCCCTGGTGTTTATAATGCTAGGGGATTTTTACAACATTTTTTAACATTATTTTACTGTAAAGAAATGTTTTCGTATAACCTTAAAGATATTTCTTATAACTTTTTAGTTCTAACTATTGACTTTTTAGTTCTAACAAGGTATTCTATAACTGAGAAAGGAAAAGACATTATTTTACTGTAAAGAAATGTCAAATTAGGTTAAGAATTGTAAAATAATGTAATCACAAAGGAGGCTTCACTATGAAAGTAATATGTATTGCAAATCAAAAAGGTGGCATTGCAAAGACCACAACAGCCACTACACTTGCATCAATTTTAATGTCACAAGGTAAGAAGGTCTTACTGGTTGACGCTGATCCACAGGGTAACAGCACGGACACTTATAGAGCAGTGTCCAAAGATACTGCAACTCTCTACGATGTTATTTTAGACATCGAAGATCCGCTTCCAATTGCGGAAGCCATTCAAAAAACAGAAATCGGTGATATAGTTGCATCCGATCCAGAGTTAAAAACAGCAGATCAAAGATTCCCAAGCGATGGGAATGAGTATTTCAGACTAAAGGATGCTCTTGCTGAATTAACTGGTTATGACTATGTTATTATCGATACAGCTCCAGCCGATAATAAATTATTGAAGAATTGCCTTATTGCTTCTGACAAAGTTATCATTCCTGTCACTGCAGACCGCTACGCTATTCAGGGCCTTTCGGAACTGAATAGAACCATCACAGGCGTGAAGAAAAGAAATAATCCTAACCTAGAGGTCGCAGGACTCTTGTTAGTAAAATATAAGAGTCGTCAGCTCCTCGCCCAGGAAGTTAAAGCTTCCTTGGAAGAAATTGCCAAGCAGCTCAACACGAAGGTATTTTGCACAACTATTCGCGAAAGTATTGCCGTACAAAAGGCACAGGCAACTAGAACAACACTCATGCGTTTTGATTCAAATTGTAACGCTGCCATTGACTATGCGCAGTTTGCAAAAGAACTAATTAAGGAGTGATTATAGATGAGAAAGAAAGATAACGCCACTACTACTTCTTTTGATGTGACAGCCGGCATTGATTTTACAGACACTAGCGAAGCTGAGATTCCAGATATCCAGCCAGAAAAAAAATCCGTATTCGTCTCTGTTCCAGTTGACCCAAACAGAACGTATACACCCGGATATAATCCGACTCCGAAGGTCGGTCCTAATGGTGGGTATGTAGGTCGCAGAGAAGTCTCTGCAGCTGAGCGCAAAATTCAGTTCAGTGTTTCGTGCACTGAATCGCAAAAGGCAGCCTTTTCAGAAGCTGCCCGGAAATCTGGTCGTACCTTGGCAGGATTTGCTTGCTTTGCCATCGAGGAATACATGCGGACACACGATTTATAATTCTTTACATTATTTGACATTTAAAAAAGGTTTAATAAGGTAAAGAACTGTCAAAAATTATTAAAAGGAGAATTTTATTATGGTAAGCAATGAGATTTATGAAAGAATAGTTAGTGTTAAAAATGCTATTGCAGAAGGAAAACTTGACGATGTAATATATGAACGGAATTGTAATATTGCAGAATCGTTACGGCGTTTGCTATCTGCTAATAATATGAAAACAATTGATATTGTATCAGTATTAACTGTGTTTGCGAGTGGCGAGTTTACAATGGCATTTAATTATGTTGACAATTTTAATTTGCCGACAACTGAATTATGCTGTAACATGTACAAACAAGTTAAAAAAGATTATTACAATGGATATGTAGATTTATTCATATGGCATACAGACAGTGACGATACATACGGCAGATATCACGCGATACGAATATATAAGTCTGGACATATTACAGAATATAAGGTCAAATTAGAAAAGACATGGAGCAATGATTTTGAAATGTACTTAACGCGTTATGAGACTTATAATAAATCAAAAAATAGATCTTACCTGCGTAATAAGAAAATAAAATTTTGTTATAGTGCCTTCCCGTTCTCTTTTTTTGATGTGGATTATAAACAACTACTATAAGACAATTCTTTACTAAAATTAAAGGAAGAAGGGTATTTTATGGAACAAGTAAACTTGATACCGTTTTATGCTTGTGCTATCGCATTTGCACGCCATATACGATTAGATTTAGAAAACGAATATAGTAAGAACGCTGTGGCTTATTATAATGCTGCGAAGCAGAGCGAATATTACAACACTTTGTTTTCGGAAGAACTGTCTCTGCAGACAGAAGAAGCTTATAAAAAAGCACTCGGAATCGTCGAATATAGCACAGAAGATGAACAAGCACAAATTTCTTTGGATATTCTTTTTAAGAAGGGATACAGAAAGCTATACAACATTTTTAAAAAGCTTCCAAAAGACGAACCGATTCATTTTAATAGTGTAATCGGAGAAGCCATTTATGCAAAACTTGCAAAGTCAGATCATGTTTCGGACGATAATTTTAATGGTCATTTATTTGCAGGCTATTACTTTTTAAATATGTGGCCGCAAGAGTTGGTACAAGAGCGTAAAGAATGTGATGAATTACTTTCCTTTATTGCAAACTACGGATACAATCCAGAACACAGAATACAAAAAGGGTTAAAGAAATATGACTGCGCTTTTCAGGAAAGAGCAAAATCATACATTAGTCAACTTCCAAAAGATTTATTTAAGCAGATCCAGTTAGCACCAAAAAATGAGGAATTTGGATACACTACAGTGTTTGATATTGAGTCACTTTCAGGTGTTTCTATTTTTTCTGAATTACAGTTCACACATGAAGATCTTGAAGCACTAGCAATTGCTTATACGCACGGAAAAAGAGGAGGAATACGTGAGGATTTCCTGACTTATGCAAAATATACGAGCTATATATTAGCTATGTGTAAGGCATATAAGCAATCTAAAGAATACTACTTCCAACACAATCGCGAAGACGTGTATATTGAAGTAGAGAGCATTAAAAATGAATTGCTTCAAGCCAAATCTGCATTATCTGAATCTCAGGAACGCAGGATGTCTGAACAAAAAGCTTGTACTGAGCAGGTTCAGCGCTTATCTGATGAGATAAATCTACTCAAGCAGAAGAATGATGCGCTAAAATCCGAACTGCAAAAGGTAGAGAGTGAACGTAGGGAGCTTTATGCTTTGCGAGAGCATATATTTTCACTGGAAAACGATTCAGAAACCGAAAATACAAATGAGCTATCTAAGGAGCAAATTCAGCAATTAAAAAACATTAGTGGCACAATTGTTGGAGGGCATCCAAGCTTGATAAAGAAGCTCAAAACTTATCTTCCGAATTGGCAATATATCAGTGCAGGAGATGTCAGCACTGTGCGCAACGCTGCATTAAAAAAATCTGACTTTGTATTCTTTGTAACTGCCCACTTGAGCCACAAGCTGTATTACGCCATGATTGCAAAGGTCCAAGATTGGAATGCAAAAATTGGATATTTGAGCCGTATGAATATAGATTATGCATTGCAAGAAATATATATATTAGTAAATAGCAGTATTTAACCTTATTTGACATTATTTGAATGTAAAGAACTGTTAAATAAAGTAAAGAACTGTAGAAAGAAGGATATATATGAAGAAAGAATTTAATTTGCTTGATGAAAATTGGGTGCGTGTATTGCTTCCAGATTATACCATTAAAGAAGTTTCACTCACGGATGTTTTCACCCACAGTCATGAATGCATGGATTTGGCGGGTGAAACAGATACTCAAAATGTCGCAATGATACGGCTGCTTCTTGCAATTGCTCATTCTGGATTTGCAAGATTCGACTCAAACGGTGATGAGATTCCGCTTTTGAACAGGGATGAAGCAATCAGCCGTTGGAAAAGCTATTGGAGTCTCGGACATTTTCCGGAAGCATTTTTAAAATATTTAGAGGAATACAGAGAACGTTTCTGGCTTTTTCAGCCTGATGCTCCATTCTATCAGGCAAACGAAGCTAAAAAAGGAACTGCTTTTGGTGCTGCAAAGTTAAACGGAGAAATTTCTGAAAGCAACAACAAGGTACGAATTTTTGCGACAAGAAGTGGAGAAGCAAAAATGCAACTAACATATGCAGAAGCGGCTAGATGGCTTCTTTTTATCAACGGGTATGATGATGTTTCTGTAAAGCCGAGTAAAGCAGGCTTGCCTTCAATCAGTATTGGATGGTTGGGGCAAAATACTATTGTTTACGCAATCGGGCGAAATCTTTTTGAAACACTTATGATGAACCTAGTTCCTTTACAGAATGGTAATGGAGAATTGTGGCCTAAGCCTTGCCCAATATGGGAATGCTTGCCACGATCCGATGAGCGCAAAAAGATTGATCCACCTTCTAACCCAGCGGAATTATTCACGCACCAATCGCGCAGGATATTTCTCAAGCGTGAAAATGGGGTTATAACCGGATTTAATGCATTGGGTGGGGAATTTTTTGATAAAGAACGTGTTACAGCTGAAACCATGGCACTTTACATTTTAAATAGTAACAGTGCTAAACCACTTCGCTTATTTAACGATGTTCCATTGTGGCAACTACTCGACAAGATACTTTGCAACAATCAAGATACTGCTACATGGTTGCGCTTAATTGGAATTGGCAATGCAGGCTTTCAGACCTGTGGAATGGTGTATGATTCCAAGTTAATGAGGTTTGTTGATGAATGTTCAAAAAGATTTACAGCAAATCTCGATCCTAACTTTGCAGATTACATATCTGTTGGCATTGAGCTGTGCCGTTATATCACAAATGAAATTGGCGTATTGTCATACAACATTCAGTTGGCTAGTGGCAAGCAAAATCCAACTGAACTTAAAAAATATGAGTTTTCTAGTGACCTGGATTTGATTTGGACCAGATTTCTTTCGTCAAATGCCGCCGAATTTAAAATTTTCCAAAAACTAGTTAAGCGGTCTGCATTGAGCTTTTCCAAATCTTTAATTGATAATGCATCCCCGACATCATTTAGAGGTCGAATAGTTACGGTGAATGGCAAGGAAAAGTATTATTGCACAGCAAAGGCTTATAATTCTTTTTTATATTATCTCAACCGATTGATTCCAGAGGAATCCAATAGTCTTGAAACTATAGAAGAACATTTAAGCTCTTACAAGGCAGATCTTAAACCGAAGGAGGAAGGTGAGTAAATGGAAAGCAAAAACACATTTTCGAACATTGTAAAAACAATAATGTTTAAGAAAGAGATGGACGGAGTTCAGCTTGCAAAACTGTTAGGGTGTTCTCAATCTAACGTGTCCAAAAAACTTAGGTTAAATAATTTTAGAGAAAGTGATATACGTCAGATATCAGAAGCGTTAGGATACGACGTCTCTATCAAACTCACATCAAAGGACACAGGAGAGGAATTGCAGATGTTGTAATAGTGTATTTTACATTTCTTTACATTATTTAACTTTATTTGACAATAGTTGACATTTATTTACAGTAAAATATTCTTTAAAAGAGTTGTCAGTTTATCTGGCAGCTCTTTTTGTCGTTAACATGTCGTATCCCTGTCGTTTTTACATCTTATTTTTATGGCACAATACAGTCAGAATAAGAGGAAGGAAGGTGTGAATGATGTTTCCTGAATCATTTTTAACTAAAATATTTGAAAGACCAGATGTATGTATGATTCCAATGCAGTATCAATCAGCAATGATTCAGGCTATTGGAGAGGTCCTTGACGAGGAAGGAGTGATAATCGACGATGCCGATACCAAATCAGATGTATCAACCGTACAACCAACAGACAATGTATGGCCAATATAATAGTTATTACCCGTATCAATATCAGCAGCCACGTTATGATCTGCAGCAAAACCAGCCGCTTTTTAATCAGCAGCAAAGCATTCAGCCACAGCAGCAAGCTGGATTGAACGGAAAGGTCGTGCAAGCTGTCGAACAAATTACTGCGAACGATGTACCTATGGACGGTTCAGTTGCCGTTTTCCCAAAGCAAGACATGTCAGAGATCTATACAAAATCGTGGAATGCAGATGGAACCATTAGAACGATTGTATATAAGCCGTACACAGCTTCACAGCCAAATGCGGCGAATAGTTCAGCCGACATGTCCAAAATGAAAATGGGGCTATCTGACGAGGCTACAGAGGCATTTATGGCAAGATTTGATAGCCTTGAAAAGAAGTTTGATGAACTGATGCCTAAGATAGCGCCTAAAAGGTCCGGAGGCTTAAAGAAGGAGGCAAATGAGAATGAATAATCCATTTCAGCTATTTCAAGCCATGAGGAATCCACAGCAGTTTTTGCAGCAGATGGCTGGAAACAGCCAAGCTATGAGCAATCCTATTTTGAAAAATGCTATGGATATGGCAAATAAAGGTGATACAAAGGGTGTGGAACAATTAGCTCGCAACCTTTGCAAAGAAAAAGGGATAAATGTTGATGATGCAGTTCGCCAGATAAAAAGTCAATTTGGAATAAAATAATGGGTGAAATTTTATCACCCATTAGAAAAACTACTTATACACTTTTTCTGTAAAAGCTCTTTCAACAGTCCAACCTTTTCGGAGGCGATTATGAAGAACATCCCAACTTATTCCGAGCAAATCAGACCATTCTTTTAGAGTTTTGGTTTCTCCGTTATACTCTATATTCAAATTATTTGATTTGTTTATAGCTTGTTCTCCAGAAGTTGCCCAACGACAATTATTTGGCTCATAGTTACCATTATTGTCAATTCGATCAAGTGTGTAGTTCTCAGGACGTCCACCAATAGATTCGGACCATTCTACAAATTTCCAAAAGTCATGCCATTCTTCGCACACGGTTATTCCTCGTTTGCCATATTGGTAATACTTTGGATGGTTTGGGCTTTCACAACGTCCGATCATGTTTTTCCATAGCCCATATAGTGGATTTTTAGTTCTTCCATCAATATATGCCGGACTATTTTTTAGCAAACAACCGCAACTTTTCACTTTGTGATTTTTAAACAGGTAAGGCAATACCCTAACTTTATTTCCACAATCACATAAGCACTCAATATACTGCCTTTTATCAGATGGCCTTCTTTCTGAAAGACCTATTGCTGTAAGCATATTAGATCTTTGACCTATATAATTATCTATGCTGATCTTAGGCTTCCTTGAGTAAGAACAGGACCCACAAGATTTCTGATGGCCCTTAATAACTCTGTCAGGAGCAAAGGAGATAATTCTTCCACAATCACACTTGAAATCAAACCCATTTGGGATATCTGAATTTTTTGATTGTGAAATTACAGTAAGATGGCCATATTTTTTCCCTTTATAATCGGAAATGTGATACTTGAGCATAAAAACAACACCTTGCCTTTCGTGTTTTTAATCGCCTACCAATAAACGTGCAGAAGTCACTAGGCATTGTGATTTTCGGGTCGCGATTCCCTATCTGCACAAAGATATTATAACACAAAAATATTAAAAATGATACTAATTCTTGCAAGATTATGTATATAAAAAATTATTACGGAGGTAAATAGTATGTTTAACTCAGGAAACTGTAGTGTACCATTAGTGGCTAGCATTGATGGTAACGGCAATAACAACGGCGGCTGGGGCAACGACGGCTGGGGGCTTATTTGGATCGTTTTGATCTTCGCCATTTTCGGCTGGGGTAATGGCTTCGGTGGCTGGGGCAACAACGGTGGCGGAATGGGTTCTACCGCAGCAGCCTACACAGATAGTGCAATTCAGCGCGGCTTTGATAACCAAGCAATTGTCGGAAAACTAGACGGAATTACCAATGGTCTTTGTGACGGATTCTACGCGGCCAACAATAGCATGTTAACTGGATTCAACGGAATCAACACAAACATCATGCAGACTGGATATGGCATTCAGCAGGCTATCAACGCTGATACCGTAGCTAATATGCAAAATACAAATGCTCTGCAGGCACAGTTAGCACAATGCTGTTGTGACAACAAAGAAGCAATCTCTAACACCAATTATAACATGGCTACACAAGCAAATGCAATTCAGCAGTCCATTGATAAAGGCTTCTGCCAGTTAAACTATAATGCAGCAACCAATACACGTGATATCATTGACAATGCCAATGCAAATACCCGTGCGCTGCTTGACTACCTTTGCCAGGACAAGATTGCTGCCTTACAGGCTGAGAACAATGATCTTCGCAGAGCTGCTTCACAGGATCGCCAGAGTGCACTGCTTACCACAGCAATGGCATCTCAGACACAGCAGATCATCAACGCAGTTAATCCAGCACCGATTCCGTCATATCAAGTTCCTAACCCAAACGTGTATTACGGATGCAATAGTGGTTGCAACTGCTGACAAAATTAAATATCGGTATCTTAACCAAAACGGTTATGTCTGCTAACTAACGCAGTATTACTATCAGCAAAGGGGCAGACTCGAAATAGAGCCTGTCCCTTATTTTAAGGAGGTATCAAATGGCAGAATATGTTGCAGTCGCAACGCAGGAAGTTGCGGCAAATGAAAATGTAACTTTTACAAACACATCTATTAAGGGTTCAAACTGCATACAGCACCGTGAAGGCAGTGGAATCATTACTCTTAGAGGCCTTACGAATCAGTGTCAGGCACGTTTTTTTGTAAACTTCTCCGCGAATATAGCTCTTCCAGCTGGGGGAACTGTGGCTCCTATATCATTAGCAATTGCTATCAGTGGTGAGCCGGTGCTTGCTTCCAAAATGATTTCAACACCCGCTGCAGTATCTCAATTTAACAATGTGTCCTCAGGCATTTTTGTCAGTGTTCCACGTGGCTGCTGTGTAAATATTGCAGTTGAGAATACAAGTGGCGTTGCTATCGAAGTTGCTAACGCAAACCTTATAGTGAATAGAGTTGCTTAATTGGAGGTAGACTATGCATAAATGGGCTAAGGAAATCTTGGAATGTGTCAAAGAAAAAGCTAAAGCTATCGGAATTGATAATTTTGAAGGCCAGAATCTTGATGATTTAAAAGATTGGACCGAAATTGTTAAGAACATTGCTTGCTTTGATAAAGACTATCGCATCGTTGAGGCAATGGATAAGCTGCAAAACGATGATGAAATCATGGAAATGGTTGAGCAATACGGTGATTACCCGTCACGCCGCTATTACGACCGCTACAGATACGCTAACGGCAGATTTGCCCCAAAGGGTAGAGGGACAAGAACCCCAGGCAGACGCGGTTATGACGAACCACCTTATTGGCACATGACACCAGAAATGTATTATGAATGGGCTGATATGCCAGAAGAAGAGCGTATGCGTGATCTTGATAGACTCCGCTTTGGACGCATGTACTACTCTGACCCACGTAGAGGCTCCCAAATGCCGTCAGATGGTAGAAGTGTAGAAGATATGGGAATGAAGTCAGAAAGCCGATATGACCGTGCTAGAAGGTCATACAGTGAGACTAAGGACATGCACAAAGCTAACACCAAAGAAGACAATGACGCAAACATGCGAGGGCTTGAGTCCTTGCTGACCGTCATTGACGAAGATCTTAAAGAGATCATGCCAGGGCTTTCAGCTTCCGAAAAAACAATGATGAAAACCAAGATGACAAACTGGGTACAGCGTATATAATCAATGGTAAAACCGGGGGCAGATGCTCCCGGTTTTATTTCAATTGCGCATTTGCTATAAATGTGCTATAATGGGGGTATCAAATGTTTTTTACAGTAAATAACAGCACTTGGCAAGTTTGCTTTGTCAATCCTGGCGATCCGCAGTTGCAACGCAGTGACGGAACATATACTCTCGGTGTAACCGACAACAATTTAAAGACCGTCTTTATGTGTAATGATCTGTCAAACCAGATGATTGATAAAGTGCTGTGCCACGAATTGACACACGTTCACGCAATGGAATACGGATACTCTATCCCGATTGAAACAGAGGAAATCGTCGCGGACTTTATAAGTCTTTTTGGCAGGAGTATAGTAACTGTTGCAGACGAACTTATATATCAGCTTTTAGGAAGTAATGCAATTAGGTACTGTGCATAAAATAAAGATCACAGTACACACACGACTTTAGGCAATGTGTCAGAAAGGAAGGCAGATGTATACAAAGATTCACACGCAAAAAGATGTTCTTCGTGAGCGATATCTTTATCAATCCGAACTTACTCCACTGGGCTTTCCAAAACTGCTCCCAGTACATGCTGCTCTGAGTGGGCTTAATGCAGTATCATTTTGTGAGGCGGCAAAAGAAAAAAATCCAAAGAAGGCGCTTTGCCACTTTTTTATTGATGATGCACGGTTCGAACCATTATGGAATCAGCCGCAAAAGTATCTTCCGATGCTTGAAAACTTCAAATATGTCTGTGCTCCAGACTTCTCATTCTACGACTCCATGCCAAAGGTCATGCAGCTGCATCAAGTGTACAGAAGCCGTGCCCTTGCATGGTGGCTATTTATGAATGGATGCGACGTCATTCCAACTGTAGGTTGGGGAAATGCAGAGACGTTTGATTTTTGCTTTGAAGGGTTGCCAGAAGAGAGTACGCTGGCAGTCAGCACAAACGGCTGCTTTACCGATCAAGGCAAGGAGTGTTATCAGCAGGGCTTCAAAGAAATGTGTTCCCGACTCCATCCTGCAGAAATTTTAGTCGTTGGCCGCCCAATTGATGTGGACACAGACGTAAAAATCACGTATCGAGAATCGTTTGGACAGCAGCTTACGAGAAAGTTGAGGGGATGATATGGGTAGTAGAAGTGGAAAAAAACATGAAATCAGCATAATAACCTACGTTGGCAGTTTGAAGCGAATCAGAACTGAGGAAACTGTCGGAAATACCACTGTCATAAGAACCGAATACAAACAGCAGAAGCAGAAGCGGCGCCGTAAGAAAAGCCGATAGATTTTAACATTATTTTACAGTAAAATAATGTATAATAATGTAAAGTACTGTAAAATACTGTCAAGAACTGTAAAAAAGTAGGGATAGATTTGATTCTATCCCTACTTTTTATTATGGTTTTTTTCTATGTCTCTTTCCGATTTCTTTTAGCTCATCTTCCCATCCCTGATGACTCTTTATGTATTCACCAAAGAGTTTTTTTTCAGCCTCTTTGCGTGCCGATGCTGCCTCTTCCAGACTAGCATATACTCCCAAATAATATTGCTTACGTCTAAATGTTATATATGCTCTATAACTTCCGTCTTTTTGAAGCGAAACCCCGTTTACTTTTGTACTAGAATTTTTGTTGACAGTTCCATTTTCTCTTGATCTAATGCTTGGCAAGCAAGAACCATCCACATAGCAGCTTTTCTGTATTTCTTTCAAAAAGTCCCCGTTATTACGGTTACAATTTACGCACATATAATTTTTTTTCAATCTGGACAACTTGGTTTCTGTTTCTTTTCCACAAACTGGGCATATAGCTTTGCAATAAAAAACATTCTCCCCCTTTTTCTTAAAAATACTTACAATTCTAAATCCATTGATACTAGTTCCGACTTTTTTCTGTGCAATTCTCAAGTTGGTTTCGGATATTTTTTTAGAGGTAGTTTTTACATGCTCCTTATTGCACCCACAAGATTTAGATTTACCTGCTAATAGCATACGACTATATACGTTTCTAACTGTCCCACAGTCACATTTGCATAGAACTGAATACGGTCTACTTGATTCACCAATCACCTTCCACATTCCGAAACGATCACCAGTCTTAACCGAAGATTCTTTTCGCCTGGCTTTTAAGTATTCCTTATTGCATCCACAAGATTTAGAATCACCAGCGCAAAGAGATCTGTTGCTTACATCTCTAATCGTACCGCAAGTACATCTACACTTTGAGTAATAGGGCTTGCTGCCTTGCCCTATTACTTCCCATTGCCCAAATACATCGCCTATCTGAATATTATATTTACCAATCATTCATCTTCACCCCCTCTCTCAATTTTCTGCTTTTGAAGCACTTCCAGTGCCATTTTCACATCCTTTTCGGTCTTTTCAATTAGTAATTCTTACATTCTCCAGCCTTTATTTACGGTCAGGAGTTATTTGACACGTCTTACTTTCTTTAAGTATGTTTTTTATATACCTTTCCACTACTTTCTCTTCATCTGCTGTTAAATCAATTTCTTTAACAGATTTTAAATTGTCACGCATTACTTGATTTGCCCATTGTGGCCCCTCAAAGCACAGACATTGAAGCGTATGCAGTATTTTTTGCGACACTATGTAACCAGGCGCAAGGGCCGGCATTCCTTTCAACATAATATTACGAGATGACGCAATAAAAAGTTTTGCCCCATCACCCGCAAATCTAATACCCTTCGGATAAGTTGCAGGAATAAAATCGTTATTTCCTGTAATGCTACACATTCCATTTGGTTCCAAACTGCTAAGATAATAGTCTTTCCATTGCTTGTTTTGCCCGTCTCCTGATCGAAGAAGATTTAGGCAATATTTTTCATATTCCCCACTAAAACTTGCTCTTATCAATTCTTCCTGCGGAGCCATCACAAAACAAACCACAGTTTTTTTCTTCTGGACAAGGAATCTTTTTTAGAAATCCTTGCAAAACATCCCTCATCAATCCTTTTTGAACAAATCTGTATACTGATTTTGCCAATTTGTCATCTACTTCAGAAATGTAGGCTTCTAATTGTTCCATATATTTATCGTGTTTTTCTTTGTTATAGTCTGCCGACAAATATTGCATATTGTCATGAATCGGATGTGGATTGTTTCCACTTGTTCTTGATTCAGATTCAATGGTGCACGGAATAGTAAAACGGTCTTTACCGTTTAACATCGCCCCTATGTAATTTCCATTTTCATCGAGCAATACCTTTATATGTGGTAAAATTCTTGTATGGGCTATTGGGATAATATCCTCAACACCCATATTTTCATACACTTTCAGCAAATTTTCCCAATTCATATTTTTCCTTCTTTCTCCTCGCAACCGGTATGGCAGCATCTTTTTATATTCTTTTATAGCAATGGAAATAATGCGCAACTCTATGTTTTCGTGTTTCTTCTACCCATTCGCGTTCTCGTATTAAATTTACTGCCGTATCGTCGATTACGAAATCGCTTGTGATTGTAGTTTCTCTTCTATATCCGCACCACACTTGGATTTTATAATGGCAGTCGATTTTCGCTAATGTTTTCCACGCTTCTAATTCTTCCGCTGGCATTTGCATTAAATACTCTTCTGTGCAATTTTTCTGAAATTCTTCAATTGTAGCCCTTAACTTTTGGGTTCGTTCTATATTCTTATTTCGTATCTCTTCCTCTGTTGGCTCTTTCTCTTCCTCGTCTTCATCATCTTCATCGCCGGAAGCAAACTCAGCAGCAAGATCCTTTACCCAGTCCGGCCATGATTCCTCATGTTCCGGATACACTCTGTCGACAAATTTCCAAAAATCTTTGGCTACAGCTTGAACTGATTTTGTTAATGTTTTGTTCTGAAATCCAAAGCCTTGGTATACATTACATGTGTTATCCAGCAACCAGCCCCACTCCTTACGCTCTTTCGGCCAATCTTCCTCAGCAAGTGGCTTTTGCTGTACTACCGCTTCTAATACTCGTTTCATTTTTTCTTCGTTCATTTTTCTTTGCCTTCCTACCTCTTCGGTAGTTCCTTTCCTTTTGATAATTCTATCATATCACATTATGCGCATAATCTTTATTTTTTTAGAAAATGCACCAGGTTGCTAACCCAATGCCTAATTTATTTGTTATGCTATTCCACTTTTCTTTTCTAGGTCCGCGTTGATCAGTCCATTTATATACTCATTTATGCTCTCCCCCTCTCCGCTTGCTTTTTTGGCATTCTATTTTCCTTTCTGCGTCGTTGCGTTTCTCCGCAATTTCTATTTCTTATTTTTCTCTTTTTAATTCGTGGTATGCACCGGGTTGTGTAGCTTGCCCGGTGCCTGTTTTATATTATTTTATACCATTTTCTTATTGCTCGCTAAATATGTCCAATTCCCATTCCCTCAGGACTTCTTTTGGAATTTTTTTACCTCTGGAAAGAACGCTTAAAATGGCCAGATCAATCGGCAATCCGTAAGTTCTTCTATCCGCGTCGATCCAAGTAGAAGCCGATTTGAATCCGCGGATCTTTTTCGATATTGCATCAAAAAGTTGCTTTTTCTCCGCTAGTATTTCCTTTTTACTCGGAGCGTTATCCGGATCGCGAGTAGCGAATGCAGGATACATCTCCTTAAAGTTGTCAAGGAGGAACTTGTTGAATCCTCCTTGTTCGGCCTTCTTTGCTAAAGTTACTACAGAATACTTCATAGCCATCCAACTAAGCCGAAACCTTAGTGGTTGTAACGAATCCTCAGCCAATTGTTTCAATGCTTTTCTTCTTAGATTGTTCGCCCAGGCTATCTGTTTAGGACTACCCGATAATAGAACTTCGCTTTCCCATTCACTTACCAGTTTAGTTACTTCTTCGCTTACTTCGTTCATATTTGCCCTTCCTTTCTTTGTCAATATGCACTATTATAAGATAGCAGTACTGCTTGTATATTGTAAGCATTGTACAAAATGTTTTATATTTTCCTATCGAACACTCCCAAAATACAGTGCAACTGCCATATTGCCAAAAATCAGCACGCCGAGTAACAAGTCACTAATGCCCATTGCCACTGCATCAAACATTTTTTCATGTTTTTTTCAATCGTTGTCTTGAGTCCTCTTGACTTTTGGCAGAGAATAGCACACTCTGCACTGCTGCGCATCTTCTCAATCTGCAGGCTTGATTCCCAGATTACCTTCATTTTATCACCCCTTTCCGTGTCACGCAACCTTTTCGACAATAACAACCGCTGATGGCGGCGCTTCATATCTGAAAAAATCAGATGCATTTTTAAACTGTGAATCCATCACTGGGATATACTCGTCTGGGTAGATATGAGCCGTAGAATACTGAATGCAACCCGGATTCTTTACGGATGCGTGCAATATGCGTTGCTCTGTGTATGCCTTGCCGTCAATTTCGTGCTGCACTTCCCAGTGTGCCACCACACCTGGAGTCTTTACCGCCTCGAATACTCGCGCCCATGACACAAGAGCCACAGCATCAAGGCTTACAATCTTTTCCTCAAGCTTCTCAAGCTCCTCACCGCGTGCCTTGAAAAGCTGCAGATGCAGCTCTCGCGGCGCGGCGCTGATAGATACCGTCTGTAAAATCATCGTTCGCCCTCGCTTTCTTCTCTCAACAGTTTCACAGCCTCCATCTGTGAGTGTTCGCCATACCACTTAACCGGCTTATGAAATGCCACTGCAAGCGCGGAAATCTCACCAGATGCACGCAAAAATTCACGCACCTTCAAAAAGTTCTGCATATGTTCTTCGTATGTATTCATGTTTTACCTTCCTTCCTTTTGTACAGTATCTATATTATTTTGTAGATATTGTTATTGTCATATAGCCATTTTTTATTATCTCCGTGATGCTTGCCAAATGTGGCAAGTAGTGCATGACGCCGTTTCGTGTAGCTCTCAAATCTTTTACCGGATCACCCCGGCACTACAGGGGTAACGGACCCCCAGACGGTCTTTCCTTTATCCTGTCAGTTTTTACCGTACTTGCCGCAGCTTTCCGCACCGCCTGACCTTTACAGCCTTTAACCTTTTTCGCTGGTTTCCATCTCGTATGCAATCGGTTGTGTTAGCAGATGCATAAGCTGCTAGATGTCCAGACGATTATACAGCTTTCTGGATCTCGTGCCGTTTGCGGACGTTAGCGCCTCCACATTTGCGGTTGATGTTTTTTCCCTTGTATTTTGACGGCGTCGCTCTTATCTCAACCTCTTGTCAACCTCGCCGGGGTTTATCGCAGCACCTGCGCCGGGTATAGATCAATGGGTAGCCCTCACCGGAGGCGGCCACACCGCCCAAATAGCGTCCCCAGGTCGTGAACCTCGCCGCCTAAAGCGGTGAAACGCAAAACTTAAAATTCCTCGGCGTAGCTTTCAGCATCTGCCAGAGTCCGGCACAGCTTGCAAATATTACTGTATTCACCATCTACAAAAATCTGCACACTGTAACCATAACCGCGAAGTCTTGCCGGGTGAGTGTCGCCCAGCAAGACAATTTTTGTTGTGATCATCGCTTTCCTTTCTCTCTTTCAAGCCATTTTCCGGCCAATTCGCGTTCTTGCTCAGTTGCCTTTGTAATTTTTCCGTCTGGATATACGCGGAAGGCGTGCCACTTGTAAACCCCTACAAAATATACAATGTCTTCCTCACTCATACAGGCGTAAAAATCCTTGTACATGTCAGCACTGTAAAAATCAGCGTGTTCCTTGCCATAGCTCAGAACCTCGCCTGCAGTCTTTAAAAACTTGCCGTTTCCGGCATAGCACCAGCCGCGGCCGCTGTCCTTCGTCCAGATCTGGACGTTATAACGGAAACCGTGCACCATAGCTGGGGCGCTTTCATTCAATCTAATAATTTGTAATGTTGTCATAACTTTTCCCTTTCTTGCCTGCCATCATCAGCGCCGGGAGGCAATCCCCAACGGACGCCCCAAGCCGGGGCGTTTCGGCTTAAATCTCTTCTATTTCATCAATGTAAAAATCAACCATATCAACCGCGGCTGTAAAGCGCTGCTGGACAGAAAAGCTAAATCCAAAATCTTTATCATACATGGCCGAAGCGCTTGTAGCTACATAATAAAAGAGGTCTGCCGCCTTGCCTTTATCAAAGGTCCCCTTTCTTGCTTTTTTTCTGAGGTTTTCGATACTCGGCTTAATCTGGCTATCATACAAAACGCCTGAGTTAGTAGCATATAAAAACAGCTCTCTTGCTTCATCGGATGCCTTATAAATCATATTTTTTGTTCTCTTCATATTTTTACTTCCTTTCTGTGTTTGTTGTTTTCCTTGTTTCTGACTGTATTATATAACAACGTACGTGTATATTCAATAGTAATTCTGTATAAATGTACGTGTATATTTTTGTGCATTATGTACGTGTATATTTTTATCTTTATAGTGTATAATTATGCTAGAGGTGGAAAAGAGCCTTTATAATATAAGAAAGGAAAGAAAAACACATGGCAACATCAGACGCACACAAGCAAGCTACTATAAGATACGCAAGTAAGACTTATAAGCGCGTGCCGCTCGATTTGCGGCGCGAAGATTACACCAGACTACAAGAGGCGGCAGCGGCTACAAGCCTATCAGTCAACGGCTATATAAAAGCCGCGATAGCTGAAAAAATCAGCCGCGATAGCATCCGATCAGCGGCACCAGATGCAGAAGGACCTGCAGCACCTGCGGCAGAGCCGGAGCCGTCTGGCCAGAAGACTAAGAACTGTACGCCAGACCTGGAAGCGGTAGACCTGCAAAGGCTCCTGACTGATGCGCGGTATCAGCTTGATATCATGGATATATACGGTCAGGAGCAGACGCAGCGCTTACTTGATCAGGCACGAAGCAAATAAAAAGGTGGGCATTTTCGCCCACCTTATTTTTTTAAATGAAATAATATTTTCTTACTGTTTTTTCCGTTCTATTAGGGCTGATGCTTAGTAACTCGTCTGGAAGATATCCGGCCTTTGTATAACCACAACTTACTTTTTCGTATCCGCCTAAATCTTTAAAAAATTGTACTGCATCAAATACATTAAAAACATAAGTTGCCGGTACTTCTTTTTCTTCTTTTTTCACTTCAACCCAACGTGTGCCGCGCTTAGCATAGGTTGTTTTTTCTTCTAAAATCTTGCCGCCGAAATCCTGAAGACTAGAAATATTAGGATACTTCTTGAAAAGCTTTCTATAAGTTTTTGCTAACTCTGAATATAACATTGTTTTTTCCCTTTGCTTGATGTATAATCAAGCTACCTTTCTTTTTTTTTGATTGGTGCCGGTTGCGTTTGCTTGGTAGGTAGTGCAACCGGCTTTTTTTGTTTACACCCTTATTATATCACTTTTAAAAGTTATGTCAAGACTTTTTATAACTTTTTTTCGTTATATTTTTTCTTGACTTTTTGCCGCAGAAAAGCTACTATATATATGTAGCGATACACCAAGCACGAAAGGAGAGTACTACAAATATGATAAAGTTTAAATTTGACGTAGCCGGCGCACTGGCTACCGCAGGCGTTACAGCCTACACAGCACAGAAAAGCGGCATTTTATCACAGGATACATGGCGAAAGATTAAGGCAGGAGATACACATATAAGCCTTGAGGCTATTAATCGCATATGCTGCATCTTGCACATGCAACCGGAGCATCTTATATACTACGCGCCAGACCAAGCCGAAGAAGAAAAAATTTTAAAAAACTTTCAAAAAAAGTCTTGACATAGTAACTTTTTTAAGTTATACTAAAGGCACAAAGAGAGAAAGGAAGCCCCATAGGGCAAAGGTAAAAAGATATGAAGATGACAGACGGAAAGAAGCTTGTACAAGTCACAATGAAAATTTGGAATGGCAGCGGATATGGTCCAGATTGGGCCAATGAGTTTTTTGAAACCGCAGGTCTCGAATTTGACGGTGAAGTTGATGCTTTTATGGTCGACGATGTAGATTACTGCATCGAGCAGATGGAAGACTGGAAGAATTGCACAAATGATTATATCGACGACGAAGACCCAGACGGCAACCGCTATGTTGACGCTGTTGTGCTCCTTGAAGAGGATTCTGCAGAACTTACCGCGTATCGCATCCGCCACAATGGAGAGTGGAACCCGGACGACTGCCGCCGCCTGTGCGAGCTGGCTGATATGGTGGACGAGTACGACAGCGCCGACAGTGACACCGTAGAGGACGTAGTAAGCGCAGCAGCTGACAAGCTCGGTGTTGAGATCTGGTAAAGACCAAAAGCACCCGCCCCGGAGGTTACGAGGGCAGAAAGGAAGATATGAAGCGCGAAGACTTTAAAAAAATTATTAAGTTGCGCAGCTTTTGGAAGATAGATAAGCGCAAAGGAGATTATAAGCTGCCAAGCGGTGACAAGTTGTCAAAGTATATCAGAAAACTTGTTATTTCTCAAATGCAGCTTGATAATTTGCTGATCGGAGAAAATGGCGACCTATTTCCGGGATCTGGTGGCACTGTAAACAAAGAGTTAAAACAAATTAACGACTATACAATTTTTCATTTAGGTCCGGTTCCAAACGAGGTTTGCACGTGGGAGCAGATGGAGGAACGAATTGATCATTTAATTTTTGAAATGTTACATTAATCAAAAAGTGAAGCCACAAAGCTTCACTTTTTCTTTGCTCATTTTCAGACATTCAGCCGTAAATTTTTAATTTGTGCAACTTACGTTTTTAAAAATATTTAACTTGATTTATACCTCATATTGTTGTATTATGTAGTTAAGCTACTATATATAGTATTTATATGTAGCCTAGATATGGATATATAGAGTATATAGCCCATGATCGGAAAAGATTTCAAGCCGTGCTAAAACACGGTGCTTCTTTTTCTGGTCGTGGGCTTTTTTCTTTCCCCAGGCCTACAGCTTTTCCGTGTCGCTTCCTTATATATAATATATACAGTATATATATTTACTGTATATGTATATGGTATATATATTTAATATACTATCGGTATATTTAATATATTATCAGTGTATTTATATTATATTTATAATTATATGGTGTATATGTATATAACATCTGTATATAGAGTATATAATATATATATTGTCTGATAATATATATATTATGTACAGTATAGGTATATGTGTACAGTATGTATAAGGTATATGTATAGTATGTCTCTATGTACTGTATAGGCATAGGTATAAGTATATGTATATCTGTATGTACAGTATATAGATATCTGGTAAGTAGGTATGTGTATAGTGTATCTAAGTATATACAGATACAGAGTGCAGGAGCTGACAAATGATCAAGTCAGAGACAGGCGGCAGATGAGGACGGCACACAGTCAGGACAGGCAGCCAGGACGGACACATGTGAGAGCTGGACACGATGAGCACGCACAGAAGGGCGCTACAAGGGCACAGAAGGCGTTTGAAGGGGAAAGGCTAAGATATAGCCACATATGCACACGACAAAAAGAAGTACAGGGAAAGGAGGGCTACAGAATGCCAAGAGGTGGAAAACGAATGCCAAGCTATAGAGATATAGCCGAGACTATGGACGGAGACGAGCTGGACGCTATACTTGATGTATCTATGCAAGGACTAGCTAAAGCACGTGACAGAGGTTCACAGCCCCTGTATAGCAACTCAGCAGACGGCCTTGAGGACTTCAAACACGATTCAGAGCGGTATCTTGCATATGTCCGAGACGTAAACCGCACCCCCACAGAGGGCGGAAAGCTGCGTTTAGTCCCTGATATAGAGTCATGGGCGGCTTTTCTGGGTGTTACCCGGTACATGATCGCAGGCTATGAGAAGCGCGGTGCAGACTGGAAAGCGGCTATACAAGCTGTGAAAGGCATCATCACAGCTTGCAAGAAGCAGCTTGCATTTACTGGCAAAATGCCACCAGTGCTTGCAATTTTTGATCTTACTAACAATAGCGACTATGTCAACGCGTCAGAGTTCCGCTTATCAGCTGAGGCAGCACCAGAAGCCAAGCAGATAACAGCTGAAGAGTGGGAAAAAGTCATTGATGCAGAGCCAGAAGCCCCGAAACTATCGGATTTTAAATTGTCTGACGATTCAAATTAAGATTGGTCAAGGTTTCTTGATCTGTGTTAATCTCTAGGGCGGTATAGAGTTCGTAAAATGTTTATTATACGTACTTTTAACGGTCGATGGTACGTATACACAGACCAGGACAGCAAAACGCTGTTGCTTTTGTATATACAAATACACGCAATTTAGGTTTTGTCACCATGGATCAGGAGCCGTGACCAGCTGCACAGCCTGTCAGATGATCACATGAAAAAGGGGTGTAGGGGTCTGAGAGCGTGCCCCCGGCATGGGGCTACTTAGTCCCCAAAATATTTTTCCAAAATAAAAAGCCCCTTTTAACTTGCAACTACACATATGGCAAAGATAGGGAATCGCGACCCGAAAGCTGTGAGCCTTGACAGTTTCTTTGCCATAATACCAAGGCATACCAGAAAGGTAGGTGTTTATATGAATAATATAAAAATATTTGAAGAGAATGAATTTAATAAAATCAAAGACCTTCAAAAAGAGAAACCTAATTCTGTTGTGGGAATTATATATGCTATTGGGTATGGAAATGGAGTCAGCAAAATTGGAATGTCCTCATTTCCAGCAAATAGAACTTCTATCTTAACACATTACATCAGTGACTACATGCAATGTCCAGTAGATAAAATTCTAATCAGTCCATGGCATACAAACTATAAAGAAAACGAAAAGAAGCTACACCAACATTTTTCAAAGTTCAGGATTCCAAATACAGAAGTATTTACTGTAAGCGTGGATCAGATTGCCAAATTCATAGTTTCAGATAAAGGCATTCTATTTGAAGATAATTCCGAAGAAATATTGAAGGACATTGAACGAGGCGGAAAAGCGCTAATTGAATTTGGAAAGACTCTTCTCAGAGGAGATTTTCATTCTTCAAAATCAGATTTTGAAGAGATGTATGATGCCATGTTAGACGATGCAGATTCCCTAACAGAAGAGATTATATTCACAGCAAGAGTGCTAGTCGATGATTATAGAGCTGCACTAGAAGACAACATGGAAGCAGAGCTTTCAGCACTGAAGGCTCGATTTGTTGAAAAGTGGATCGAACATGGTCTAATCGACAAAAACACAATAGCTGCCAAAAATTTATCAAGTCAATGAAAATATCAACCAAGGAAATAACTGATGAATGTCAGCATTGCGGTGACATACTGGTTTGCCAGTTGTGCCGCGAAGGACACGGAATCAATCGCGAACGAATAAACGTTACCCAAATGGTTACATGCCAAATAGAGCACAAGAACAGGAGGTCATTAAATGAGAATCATATCACAGTGCAAAACTAAATCTATTGAGTTTTATAACGTTGCTTTGCTGAGACGTGATGAAACTATCTTTGCAAGGACTGCAAACCAAGACATGGTACTTGCAGAGTATAAGACTCCAGCCAGAGCAGCCGAGGTATTTGAGGAATTAAATATTTCTGCTTCTGGCTTCTCAACAGATATCTACTACATGCCGGAGGAATAACAGTGAGCGATACAAAGTTAGTTTTAGTTGAATTTATTGACGGCACGAGGAAAAGGATAGAAGCTTATTGTGATCCGCAGTATGAATACTATGGCTATCTAGCCAACAAAGAATTGTTTTACGTAATTTGCACTTCCAGCTTATCAAAAGCTCTCTTCCCTCGCGAGTTTGTCAAAGCAATATCCTTTTTGGATGAACAGGAGGAGTAATGGCTACAAAATTTGAAAATGCAACAACATGGTTGCAGGGGGTTATCTCCGGATATCAAAAGCAGGTCAACGATTTCTCAGCTGCGCCTAATCCAGATGCAAATAAAATAAAAGCATGTAAAGAGCGCCAGGAACTTTGCCAGTACATTTTGGACTTTATGGTTAAGGCTAAGCAGCAGAATGACGCAATGGCTGCTAAGGCAAGTTCTCAAAATACCGCTGTAAAGCCACAGAATGCCCCACAATCAATTTCAGCTCATCCAATGGCAAATACTATAGGTAAAGAACAGCTAGAGCAATTAGAGCTTGTTTTGGGGCTTGATGCTACAATCAGCTTTTGTAGAGCTGCTTTAATCCTAGACATTCCAGAACTTGGAACAAAAGAGACACTTCTCGGAACACTTAAAGATTTTGCCACAAAGCGAAGCTAGGAGGTTATGTGAAATGATAAAAATTCTGAGACCTGGTACATTACAACAAATTGATTGCTCACATTGCGGTGCACTTTTAAGTTATGATGAGGCAACTGATGTCCAAAAAAGCACATTACCATCTCGCAAATTGTTACTAGATACTAAGGACTGTTCATTGCCAGAACCTATTCGAGGAAAAGAGTATTACATCATCTGTCCACAATGCAATAACAAGATTATTTTGTCGGCGACTCGATAAGAAAGGAGCATCTATGAGTGATATAGACAAATGTATTTCTGCGCTGATCAAGCTTAGCAAGTCTTTTGGAATTGATGCCAAGACTATTCCATCACGTTTTGATTTTGACTACATAGTTGTTGCTTTCAATAAAAAAACATACGATGGTACTCTGTGGCGTTTTAACTATGCTTTTGAGCTTCGGCTACTTGAAGACCTTGACACTTGCCAGCTTCAAGAATATTTCAAATATGCATTTTTCGATAAAATTTTAGGATCTTTTATCGAATGTGAAAAAGAAGCATTCAACGCAGAGGAGTTTTTATGATTAAATTAGAACATGCTGTATTACCTAGTCCCGAACAGATGGAATTTGCTATTGAAGGTCTTCGAAATTCCTTCAATTCGTGGTTTAAAAGTGATAGCCATTGGGGCTGCTTTCACCTCGGTGAAGAACGTGATTGTGATACTTGTGATAGCATCCAACCAGATAAATGTACATGGTCTCCACAATTTATAGTCGGTAAAGAAGATATGGCACTTATGCGACGCTTGTCTTCATATGGTCCCGATCATCGCAAATTTATGCGTATGCTTCCGGTATGCATCAGAATTACAGCACCACTTTATTGGTGGAAAGAAGCAGACACGTACTCTGTAGGTACTTCAAAGAATAGCTGTAGCACCATGCATCGAATTGATGCCAAAGAATTTACACTAGATGATTTCTCAGCAGAGCATCTTATTGGCTTTGAAAGTGCTGAATCTGATTTCCCGATATTTCACGGGGCAGAGCATTCACCAATTGGCCTGTTGAATCAGACAATCCGTATGCTTAATTTTTACAGGCAAAAATATCTTGCTACCAAGGAAAAGAAGTATTGGTGGCAACTAATTCAACTGCTACCTGATTCTTATAATCAGACCAGGAACGTAACGCTTAACTATGAAGTCCTTGCAAACATCTATAAAGCACGCCGTAACCATAAACTGGACGAATGGCAAGATTTTTGCAGCTGGATTGAAACATTGCCGTATAGTGATCTTATCACTGGAAAGGAACCAAAATGACATTTAATGAATATCAGCGCGGTGTAATGAGAACCGCATCAGACGTAACAAAAGCAACAAAGGAAAACATGCTTATGAATGGTATCCTCGGTACTGCAGGTGAAGCAGGTGAGCTTGTTGATCTTCTCAAAAAGCAGATTTTTCAGGGGCATCCATTTGATAGAGAGCATCTTATCAAGGAATGTGGCGATGTGCTGTATTATCTGGCACTTACTGCTGAGGCACTTGATACCTCGCTTGAGGATATTGCAATCAAAAACAACAAGAAGCTTTGGGAACGCTATCCTGATGGCTTTAAATCCGAAAATTCACTTCATAGAAAGGAAGGGGATATTTAATGTTTGTTCTTATTCTCCGCATTCTGGCATCTCTTTTCAACATCTTTATGCTGATCTCTATTATAGGGTGGCTTAATGAAAAAAGATCCAGAGAAAGACTCGTCAGTGCTGTAGTGCTTTCTACGTGCTTTATCATGAATCTTGTCTTGACAGCCAGTGGTTTGTGAGGATAAGATCACGCTGGGGCTATCGCCAAATGGTAAGGCACAGGATTTTGATTCCTGCACTGTTGGTTCGATTCCAACTAGCCCTGTTGTGCCATTAGCTCAGCTGGGAGAGCACTTGATTTTTAATCAAGGCGTCGTGGGTTCAAGTCCCATATGGCGCATACGGACCTTTAGCTCAATAGGTTAGGGCAGCTGCCTCATAAGCAGCCGGGTCTGGGTTCAAGTCCCAGAGGGTCCATATGCAGTTTGTAAACAATGTGGTTTTTTCTTTGTGAAATCCCTTTCTCTTTTCCCACAAAGTAGCAACTGCAACTCCCGTGAGAATCAACCTGCGGACAAGTCAGCCGCAACTGTATAGGCGGTCTTTGGGTAGATGCGCAGAATTGGTATTGCAGCAGACTGTAAATCTGTCGTCTTCGGACATGTAGGTTCGAATCCTACTCTACCCACTTTTGCCGCGATGCCACAATGGTAATGGGCTAGTCTTGAAAACTAGTGATCTGTAAAAGGACTGAGGGTTCGAATCCTTCTCGCGGCGCTCCGGTTGCCTAGGGTAGCTCCCGAAAAGCAGAACCTGTGACTGCCTGGCAACTGATTTGTAATCACAGGAATACATTATCGCACAGGAGGTAAAACAGATGTCAGAGAAGGCAAAAAAAGAAATAGTAATATCAGAGGGCAGAGATTTTAAAGGAATCTGGATTCCAGAACGTCTTTATTTATCACCAGATTTAAGCCCTAGGGAGAAATTCTTGCTAATTGAGATATACAGCCTTACTCAAAAAGACAAAGGCTGTTTTGCTTCTAACAAGCATTTTGCCAACTTTATTGGCTTAAAAGAAAATAGTATTCAAAAGATGCTTTTAAAATTTGAACAACTGGGACTGATTGAAAGAATCTTTGAATACAAAGAAAACACTAAAGAAATCGACAAGCGAATCATTATCCTCACCCAGAAATTTTTTGATTCTTTTGTCAATGAAAAATCTATTTCTTCTAACATGGAAAAAAATCCATGTGGGGGCATGGAGAAAAATCAACAGGGTGGGGTTGAAAAAAGTCCACAGATAAGTAATATAATAGATATTAAGTATAACAGTAGTTTAAGTAATACAGATAAAGAACATGCTCTATTATCAACTAAAGTTGACAATAGAGATAAATACATGGTTTCGCGCACTAAAAGTGCTCAAAACTCAGGTGGCAAGCCCCAAAAGAAAGAACCTACTGTTGATCCAGATGACTTTATCAAGTCTAAGGAGTCAGTTCTTAAAGATGAGCTTCACAGACTGTATTCAAACAATCCTAGAAACATCTTTACCACAGAGCAACAGGAAAACGACTGGGTTGATAAGGAATATAACAGCCTGACTGCTATTATTTTTGAGTTTAACCACCAATATAAAGCATCTACAGGCTTTGACGCTAAGAATCTATCAGATGAGAGCCTTAAACGAGTTGCAAGAAGCTACATCAAGTCACCAGAATCTTTAAAAGATGACTATGATGACCTTCAAAGCAACAAGGTTTTGATTGAAGAGTATCTAAAAACTGATTACGGCAGCAAACATGGAGTGATTGTAAAAAGTTTATCACACTACATGTCTGGCAGCATTCGAGAAATGCTGTTCTACAAGCACTTGTATTAACTTGCTAGCTATATACACGTACATTATGCTAGCTATATATGTACGTTGATACAAGTATACACGTACACTAGGAGGTGCAAATGCAGAATATAGAAATCAACTTTGGGGTTCGTCCATGTATTGTAACTCAAAATGGCGAAGAAAAGAAAGCGTTATTCCATATGTGGGAAAACTTCGCAAAGCCTGTTGCAGCAGATTTATATATTGGCGGTTGCCCAGAGGGACAAATGAGCATGATATTTGGACTTGTAGAGTATGAGGACGGCACGATGGGCGAGGTAAATCCAAGCCAGATTCGATTCGCTGACAATAAGATCAAAGACTATGCATTTGAGGAGGGCTGATTCATGGTGAAATATAGACCACACAGAGGAGCATTATGCGACGCAATGGCAGAAATGAGAATCTTTGATTCTGCCGAAGATATGTTCCACTACATTGTCGAAGACTGAAAAGCATATGGAAATCCATTTGATATCGGAGATTTAACCATAACATGCGATGAAGGAAAAGATAAGCGCATTAACTGGAAAGAAGGCAGATATGTCTACACCAGGCGAATGCGAGAAAAGATTTTTGACACACCGCAGTGTATTGGAATGTGTTCAATTGAGTCGTAGAACGGAGATAATAACATGATGATTGCAAATAAAGTAAATGTAATGGGACAGGAATACCAAATCATTAAGGTAAGCCATGATCAGTACAAGACGTGTACTGGTGCAGACGGGTGGAATGACCTCTACGGAAAGAAAATCTACTATGTAGACCCTGAGACAGATCCCGACAGTGATCCGATTGCAACATCACCAGAAGAATTAGTAAAGCAAGTTCTAAAGCACGAAATTGTCCATGCATTTCTTGTGGAATCGGGGCTTGCTTTTAGCTCACACAGCACTGTCGGTGCATGGGCTATGAATGAGGAAATGGTTGACTGGATCGCATGGAATGGAGAAAAACTGCATAAAGCGTGGAAGGAGGCAGGACTAATTGATTAAAGATGATTTGCAAACAAAAGTTGTGGAGCAAGCCGCCCTTATAGCGGCGGCACTCAAAAAAGGTAAAGACGTTGAGGTACGGCGAACTGCAGCTGGAATCAGTGTTGCCGAAGTTAGTAAAAAGGTTATATACCGATAAGGAGGTTCGAATTGAAAATTAAAAAAATATTCGCAGCGCTTGCAGCTGCAGCAATGTTTTCTAGCGTAGCCATTGGCTGCGGCACTGAAGCTAGTAAGGTAAGTTTGAATATTTCTGCGCAAGCAGACAATTTTAATATCACCAGAAAGCTTACTGTTCTGAACGCAAGAACCGATACAGTCCTCTTGGAGCTGACTGGAACATTTGCGCTAAAGAACAATTCATCAAATGAACTTGAAGTCATTATCGAGACTGCCGAAGGTAAATATCAGAAAGATTATGTGTATCTGAATGAATACACCATGTACGTGGTCGAAGATATCTCAGGTTCAGAGGTAGACAAGTACCATTACGAGATCAATTTCCTACCTGAATGGGGACTCAAGGCAACTCATCATGAGTAAACTTTACGTTTACATAGTAAATATACGTAATACATTCAATTTTAAAGGATCATAACAAGAGCTTGGAAATGAATTTTGCTACGCTAAAGCTCGGAAAGCTTAGAAATCTGTCGCCAAACACTTAGGAAAGGAGAAAAAGCCTTTATGACATACAAAGATGCCTTAAAAGCCTCAGAAAATGGTCAAAATGTAATGATATGGACAGGAGAGGAGTATCTGCGCCTAGAAGAAGCAAAAGAATTTCTGAATTGTCCTTCCCATGTAATTCGAAGTAGTGAAGAATACAAAGGATACAAAAAGTTTTGCGAAGCCATTCAAAGCGATAAATGGAGTACCTATACAGAAATAGATCTTAGATGGGAACTTAGAAATTATCGAAAGCGTTATGAACGTCTGAATCGCGTACAAGATGATTTTTTTAAAGAACTACTCGGCAGCAATTATACAGCCCGGTATTCCAGTGAGCAAATGATCGTTGTCGATGCATTCAACACTCTTTATAGCCTAAAACGCAACCAAAAAATGCTTATGTTTACAACTATTGTATTCTTAGCAACAACAATTATAGCTTTGATAGTTTAAAGGAGGAGTACGCATGAGATTTTCAGAAGCATTTGAATTGATGAAACAGGGTGCACTGATAAAGCTTCCGTCATGGGCAGGCTATTGGTACTGGTCCAAAGAAAAGCAGACCATTATCATCCACACAAAAGATGGTGAGGAGTTTGATATTAGAAAAACAGCTAACCCAGATTATACTTTTTCAAACATTGCATCCGATGATTGGATTGTTTGGCATTTGAACCGTGAGAGTCTTAACAGCAGAGCTAAGATGGCTATGATTTCGCAACCAATTTGTGGGAAAACCATTGAAGAAATTAAAGCCACAAGAGAAAAAGCCGTTCAAGCTTTAAAAGAAATGGGGTATGAACCTATAGATGTTCCTTTTTTAGAAGAATGGTACAACTCCAAGGCTTCTCTTAAGCAAAGCAGCGTAGTCACCGTTCCTGAATATTTTGTTGCTGAACTTTTTATTCGCATAACCCGTTCTAACGCAATTTACTTTTGTAAAGGATGGAAAAACGCGGTTGGTTGCTGGCTCGATCATAATGCTGCTTCGGCATATGGCTTAAAAATCATCTATGAAGAGGATTAAGCACCATGGATTTCAGAGCTGCATTTTCAAATATGAAAAAAGGCATTCCAATGAAAAGAAAGAAATGGAATGATGTCTGGTACTACGATAAATCAAAGAAAATCTTAATGGGGAAACACGATTCGGGAAAGCTTGAAGAACTTTTCGATATTCCTGACACTGCTGATATGACTTATATTTTTATGGGAATGTTTGCGGAAGACTGGGAAATTGCGAATAATCCTAGTGAATCGCAAACAGCTAATGGAAAACAATTATTCACATTTAGCAAAGCACTAGATTTACTCAAGCAAGGCTATAAAGTCGCCCGAATGTGTTGGTATGGAAGCTGACGTTTTGTTTTATATCGCAAAGGCTTACCAGCCGGCCATCCTTGTGATAAAGGCACGGTGGATGCCTATTTAGAAGTTGATAACGGAGAAGGACTTCTTAACTGCGATCCATATCTTCAAATGCGTTATATTGACGGTTCACTTGCAATGTATCTCCCAAGTGTGGAAGATCTTTTAGCAGAAGATTGGTATATTGAATAAAAATGATGGGAGGAAAATGAAGAATCTAAAATATTGCACTCCACAAAGCAACTTAGCCGATGGTATACAAAAGTTACCTGCTGAAAAAATTCAATTTCGATATTTTCCACCAGGAATAGAATCAGAGAAGTCGGACTATTACAAACTAGCATGTTTATATATGGGGCTTACAGAAATGTACGACAGAAGCTTGACTGATGAAAGAAGTCGCTTTGATAATACTGAAGCATTTGTTGCTAACCATCGTATATATCATCTTAGCCAAAAATACAGTTGTTCTATTCGAAAATCTATAATAAATGCTTATTTTGTGATGTGGAGCGATGTCCAAGAAGAAATAAAGAAACATCGCCGTTACTCTGCTCAACAATGGGTAGATGAATATGAAAGAATATGGAATCAACACGGAGGAAATTAAATGGTTAGAGTAGGATCAGCGAGAATTGATGAAAACGGAAAATTGATGGGTGGACAGCCCGGCGACCAGACAGGACTTGAGGTGGCGATTGAGCCATGGTATCTGCACGATAAGGGTTGGGTTATAATCCGCGCGAAGGACGCAAATATCCGTGAGCGTATCGCAATCTGCATGGAAGCAGCGTGTGCCAACAATTTGATTGGCTACAATCAGGACGGATCATGGGAGCTATATGACAAATCAAAACAGTATGGATGGGATTGCTCAAAGGTAAATGTTACTGCAAATACGGATTGCAGCAGCCTTGTTCGTACATGTGTTGCATTTGCAGCACAGAGGGAGATTGAGTGGTTTTCAACTCTAATAGAAGTTAAAATTTTGAACAAAACAAAACTGTTTGATATCTTGACAGATACAAAGTATACCAATTCCTCAGATTACCTATTGCGAGGAGATATTCTTTGTACCTGCACACAAGGTCACACAGTAGTTGTTCTTGACAATGGTGCAAAGGCTGGGCAATCTGATAGCCAACCACCTCAGAACAGCACAGAAGGCAATACAAGCCTTTGTGGCAAGGGTATTGGAACAGCAGTTGCGCTCACACCTATGAACATCCGCACAGGGGCAGATACATCTGCAAAGAAGCTTGATACAATCAAGACTTCTGTAGCTGTAGAAGTTCTTGAAATCACCGCTTCTGGTTGGTATAAGATTGTATGGCCCGGCGCTTCATGCGGATATGCCTTTACAAAGGCAGGAAGCGGCTATTACAGCTATTCTCCAAATGCTAACGCACAAGTTATAAACTTAGGCGACAAAGTCCAATTTACGGGCAATAAACAGTATATGTCGGCATGGTCCGACAGGCCAATCACTGCAGTTCCAGAGGTTGCAACTGTAACAGGTATTTGTGAGAGTGGCAAGCATCAGTATCACATCATAGGCGATAACGTCTACGGCTGGGTAAACAGAGAAGACATAGTAAGAAAATAAATTTAAAATGGCATAATCAAAATGGTGATTATGTAACAGCCAAAATGGAGGCTCTTCTTTAAGTGTTAGGAAAGGAGGAGCCTCTTTTTGTTAGAGTTAAGACAGCATAAAGAACGTGTGGAGAACATACAGCGTCAGATCATCATGCAGCCTACATACAGTCAGCTCAACACCTTATGTGGCGGAGCGAGACTGATTCTGCTTGACGCCAATGAGTTTATACCAAATCGTGATTTCAAGAATCTTGATGCGTATAGAAGGTATGGCGACCATGTAAATAGCTATGTCCGATGGTACTGCAACCGCAACAGAAAAGTAGAGGGTGACGAGTGGGACAAACTGTATTGGCAGACTTATCTGAATGGTGCACGAGCAAGAATATTCAATGATTATTTACTATTCTTAGAGCACAAGCGCGAACCTCGAAAGATGTTCTACAAGCCCAAAATTAAACAGTTTGAGAAGTTCCAGCTTATAGAATCTTATCAAGGTATGCTTGATGATAAGTACGACATTCTGTGTATATCCATGCCGCCTGGTACGGGCAAGGCTCAGCCATTATATTCGAAGGTACTTACTCCGAACGGTTTTGTTCAGATGGGTGATTTAAAGGTTGGCGACAAAGTCTTTGCTGCGAATGGCAATGAATCAACCGTAACTGGAATCTTTCCCCAAGGTTTGCGCAAAATTTACGAAATAACGCTTGAAAACGGTTATAAATGTAGAGCATCTGATAATCATTTATGGTTATCAGTTTACGAAACTTCACTTGGAGTTTTTGAATGTCAAAAAGTTGTAGAGACTTCAAGAATGCTTTACAAACCAACTCACTTTTACATACCTTGCATTTCTGGCGAAAACTTCAACCATTTTGAATACTGTAGAATAAAATCAATTGAATATATCGGAGATGATGAGTGTCAGTGTATATATATTGATGATCCGTCACATTTATATGTCACTGATGATTATATTGTTACACATAACACAACCCTACTCAAGTTCTTCCACTCAGCCGTAATTGGTTGGTTCCCAGATGATTATAGTCTGTTTTATTCGCACTCAGGCGATATTACGCGAATGTATTACGATGGTGTCTATCAAATGGTTGATGATGCACTTGAATACGCTTGGCACGATATCTTCCCAGACTTGAAAATTACATCTACAAATGCATTGATGCAACAATTCAATGTCGGAAAATACAAGCCATTTCCATCTTTGCAAACAACATCTGTAGGTGCGAAGAGTGCCGGAAAAGTTCGTGCAAGCAAATTTTTACTTACTGATGATATGATTGGCGGCATAGAAGAAGCTCTGAATAAAAACTACCTTGATAAAATGTGGGAGAAATACACTGTAGATGCGCTGCAAAGAAAAACGATTGACAGCAACAACAACGCCTGCAAGGAAATTATGCAAGCAACACGCTGGTCAACGCAAGACGTCATCGGAAGAGTAATAGATATTTACGAAGGGGACAGTCGTGTAAGGGTCATTTCTATTCCTGCTACTGACCCAGAGACAGGCGACAGCAATTTTGACTATGCAATAGGTGGCTTTACAAAGGAGTTCTTTGCAAGGCAAGCGCTGATGATGGATGATGTGTCATACAACTGCCTTTACATGCAACGACCGGTTGAAAGAGAAGGATTGCTGTTTCCAGAAGAAAAAATCATGCGATACAAGGAACTTCCAACCTCGAAAATTGAACGTATCACTGCTCAAGCCGATACAAAATCAACAGGTACTGATTTCTTTGTCCTTCCAGTGCTTATAAAGTATGAGGGGAAAGATTTGTATTACTGCGTAGACTGCGTATGCAGCAATTCTTCTGATTATGAAGCGCAGTACGAAAATTCCGCAAATCTCCTCGCCGACAACAAGGTTGAAGATTGTGAGTTTGAGGGCAATAGTGGTGGAGATCGTGTCTCTCTTGAAGTTGATAAACGCGTTCTTGAAAAAGGTTGGATTTGTAACATATCATCTCGAATGACTGAAACAAACAAGGAAGCAAGAATATATCAATGCTCAAACTGGATATTACAGCACGTTGTCTTTAAAGACCGAAAGCTTTATACACCAAAAGAGCCATATGGTGTAATGATGTCTCTTTTGGCTCAGTATTCCACCAGTGGAAAAAAGCAGCTTGATGATGTACCAGATACATTCGCAAACTTTGCGCTACGCATACAGCGTAGAAAACCAAGACCAACAAGAATCATTAACAGCATCTATTAAGATTGGAGACATGTATGGATACAAAACACTATCTTTCACAAATTAGCGTACTTGATTTTAAAATATCAAACAAGATCTATGAAAAAACACAGTTAAAGAATATGCTTTGTTCGGTTCCAAGTTGTGTAAAAGATGTCAATGTGCAAACTGGACATGCCACAGACAAGACTGCATCTACGATTTGTAAATTGGTAGATATGGAACGCGAAATTGATTCAATGATTGATTCTTTTGTGGACCTAAAAACTAAAATCATTGCTCAAATGGAGCAGCTTGAGTTCAAGCATTATAATATACTGTTCAAACGTTACGTTGCACAGCAACAATGGTGCGAAATAGTAGATGAGTTACATTTTACACAACGACATGTTTTTAAACTCCACAAAGAAGCGTTAAATGAGTTTGAAAAAAAATTCGGAAATGAATACCTTATCCAGTGAAAATAGCAGGAGAAGCAAAATTCTCCTGCTATTTGATAAGTACAAACAAAGAAAAAATTAGAAGACAATGCGACATTTCTTTGCATTGTCAAATTGGATGATAATCGAGAAGTGCATTTTTAATATCATTCCTCATAAGCCCACCAAATCCATTCTTGCTTCGTGTTATCGCCACATTTCAAGCATTTTGGCGCTGGCTTATATTGTCCGCGCGTATCAGAGTAGTAAGTTGCTCCACATTTTCCACAACGATATTTCGTGGGAAATCTTGCATGTTTCTTAACTTCTTCAAGTGTTGCGTATGATCTCATACGCATTTTGATGTTTCGTTCGCGCTGCCATATATCAAAGAGCTTCTTACAAGCATCATGTTTAAAATCTCTGCGCTTAGCCAAGACCTTTGAAAATATCTTATCATCCGGCTCTGTGCACTTTTCAAAGAGCTTTTTAAAATCCCATCCGTTCTTGAAAATATTTTCTTCAATCGTAAAACAACTCTCGAAAAGATAGAGATTAAAATCATCTATCTTGTAATCGTCCGTGTATCTCCTTATTGTTGTCTCATCATATTTTCCACACTCCTCAATGTATTCCATCTGGCTATCAAGTACAACTAATGCAAAACGTGCGTATTCATCTTCAAGATTCAACAATAAGAGAGCATCATAATAGGCTAAGTAATAAAAACCAGCACGATTTTTTTCTGCCAAATAAACTTTCTTACCTTTCTCTTCCATATCTGCATACTTATTCACAACAATTTCGCTGCGAGCCGTGTTGATAAAAAGCGTTAACATATTCTTGTCCATATATACAGTACGTCTCATTGTTCAGTCTACCTCCCTTTTGATTTTGCCAGCCTTAAAGTCAACTCTGGCTATATTGTTTTAAGATCTTTTCCGTGTAGTTATTGTCAGTTCGCTCCGTGAAGTTTCGGAATGCTTGAGTGCCTTTAGCAACTGCCTGTGATGATTGTTTTGCTTTCGATGATACATCTCCTTGTATAAGCTTTCGCAAATACAAAAATCGACTACGAATCGGCTTTTGTTCATTCCTACGCTCAATCTCTGCTGCCTTCTGTGCCATATACTGGTAGTAAGCCTTTTCCAGATCTTCCTTCTGGCAGCTTGGCAGCTTATGAACTGGTACTGTTACGAGTAGCGTCTGTATCTCTTCTAGTTGCGCCTGTGATAATTTCCATTCCTTCAAGGCACTTTCCCATAGCGGACGATCTAATGTATCTTCCTTCGGCGCTGGCGCTTCTGGAACTTGCACTTCCAATATAGGTAGTGTTTCAACTTCAAATCTTATACCAACTACCGTTCGCCCTTTCTTAATGGGTTCATATGTATACCGACATTCAGTTTTTTCATCCATTTCTTTCTGAACACGTTTCAATATCTTTTGATTGAAGAACTTGTATTCTTTATACAGTTCCTCTTTATCACAATCAAGTATTTGCCTTAATTCATCAAGCTGCACTTCCCAATTTTTTCGAAAACGGTTTTGTTCAAGATACGTAAACATGATATACGTATAACGGCTTGTGAGTAATGTTATGCAGCGCAGCTTATACCGAAGATATCCGAGGTTTTCAATATTAAAAAAATACTTCATTGCTTTTCGAGAACACTCTAGCTTTACTTGCCACAGACCGTAATCATCTTGTTCTGCCGTTGCTTCTTCAAATAACGTCACCAATCTAAAACCTTGTTTTTCACTATCATCTTGCACTTCTATTACATTTCCCATAAGATGCTTTAATCTTGCCTCGAGGTCTTGATTGTTGATTTTTTTTACTCCTAGAATCTTTTCAAGTTCGCCTTTCTCGAAAACAACTGTTCTCCTGTCTGGCTTGTGACTATCTATGCGCGATAGGTATATATCGAGTATTTTAAATTCTGCAAGCGATAGCTCAGAACGCCACAGGGAAAACAGCGGTAAACTTTTTTGAACAGTAAGTTTGTCTCCATTTCCCAAACTGGTTATTAGCCCAATCTTTTTTCTAGCCATGTGTAAAACCTCTCTTTCTCCACTTTTATGTTTATTATAGCATCATAAGTTACCATTGTAAATATAAAATTGTTACCTTTTTATATTTTATGGAATTTCTTGGTTACTCATGTGGAATTTCTTGGTTACTCATGTGGAATTTCTTGGTTACCTATGCATATCAAAAAGCTAGTATTTACGCGGATTTCAGAACTCCCGTAATCAAGAGCGTAATCAAGAGCGTAATCAAGAGCGTAATCAAGCTATCAATCAAGGAAAGCGTTGATAGGTAGATAAAAAGCAATTCAATATTAACTATGACATTTTAATTGGAATTTTATGGTTACCTATAACACTAAAACCTATCATTTGATATCATTAAATGACACAAGATATCATCTTGAATACATGCTATTACTATGATACTCTCAACAATAGAAAAGTATGAAATAAAGTTAATTGCGCCTTACATATGTATGGCGCTTTTTTATTACCCAAAAAGGAGATGGCCATGTTAACAATTAGAAGCAAGAGTATATCACTGTCAGGAGACAGCACAGTAAATGATCAAGTGATTTTTGCGTTTCAGGCATCAATCAATTCAAACAACCCCAAGGAAGTACAGTTTAGCAGCTGGGTGAATGACCATGAGTTATACAAGCAGAACAGGAAGGAATGCAATGCTGATTACGAGTCTTTCCAAGACGAAGTGTACAAATTGCAGGATTCGATGCTGCTGTCGGCTGAAACGCTATGAGTAGCCAGATAATTACATGTCCTAATTGCGGAAGGATTATATTCCATTACGATAAGAAAGCGACAAACACTTTTGAAGTGCAATGCAGGAAATGTGAACAAATGACTCGCATTACTACACAAGACGGTATTGTACAGTCGATTAAGCCTATAAAAAAGATACAAGCTAAAAGCAGCAGCGGCAAAAGATTCTATTAAGAAAGGAGGGCGAATAGAATGTGGATGTTGAAGGGGCGTCAGAAGATATATACGGATGCAAAAGAAATCACTGCCGACAACATAATCAAAGAGTTGTCAAAAGCATATGAGAAGCATAAATTCAATCGGTTAGAGATGCAATATCTTATAGATTTTGAAGCTGGCGATCAACCACTGGACAGACCTAAAATTGTTCGCCCTGAGATCAATATTAAAGTAACTGATAATGCCGCAAACTACATCACTGACTTTAAAATGGCGTATTTCTGGGGAACACCAGCAATGCTGATACAGCGATCTGACAAAGACGCACACAAAACACCAGCAGACTTAGACGATGAAGGAATATCTGCGCTTAACGAAATGCTTACAAATGCTTGCGACATCGGTTATAAGAATCAGGAGCTTGGCAATTTCGTTGAGAAGGTAGGTGTGGGATATCGACTTGTTGACGTCAAAACTGAATTTGAAGAAGATGACGAAGCTCTTGTGGATATATATACGCTAGACCCAAGATATGCCTTCTGTGTATATAGCAATGACGCCAAACAAAAGAAGCTAATGGGAGTGACATATAGAACAGACAATGGCGAACAATATTTTACATGCTTTACTCCTAAGATGCGCTTTGAAGTCTCAAAAGGTAAAATTGTTAAAAAATCATTAAATCCACTCAAAAAAATAGCGATAGTCGAATACGAAAGATCTGTTGACAGAACAGGCTGCTTCGAGAGGCAAATATCAGATTGTATAGAACTTAACACACTAGTCTCTGACTTTGCAAACCTTACAGCACAACAAACACAGGAGATATGGTGGGGCAATGATGTTGATTTCCCAGTCGATCCTAAAACTAAGAAGCCCGTAGAAGTGAAGTCAGGGCAATGGGTACTTACCAGTACAACACCAGATGGAAAGACACCGCAAATCAAGGCACTATCTAATGCATTTGACACAAACGCAACATTAACAGCAATAGATACACGCTGGCGCAGAATTTTACAAAAATGCAAAGTACCTACACAACAAGATTCAGAAGGCGGCGGTTCCACAGGAACAGCAATGGATATGTCTAGCGGATGGAGTGCTGCCGAGATTGACGCTGTGCGTGAGGAACAAATTATAAGCAAGGCTCAGAGAGAGGAGCTTAAGCTTATCATAAAAGTACTCCAATTAACTCCATCAAATGTGCTTAAAGACGATGATCCAATCAAAAGAGTACATGTTGGAGACATCAATTTCCATTTCTCAAGAAGAAAGAACTATGACATGTCAGTCAAAGCAAATGCTTTATCAACCCTCATTAAGACTGGTGTACATGGTAGACATGCGCTTAAATTTATTGACGGTTTCGAAGACACTGAGGCTACATGGAATGACAGCAAGGAAATGATAGAAGCAGTACAAAGGGCTGCTGCATCAAGCGGAACCACAGCAGCGGAAGACAGTGAACCAACTGATAGGCAAATAGATCAGTTGGAAACAAGCCCTATAACCGGGAAGGTGTAAGGTGATGATATGGCACAGATATTTGGTTTTGATGAAATCGAAAAGATACGGTCCATGCCATACAATAGTTTTTTTGGCGAAATGGGAATCACAAATAAGCAGAAAAAAGAACGCATTGAATTTTCAAAAAAAATTGAAGATGATATGCGTTTTTTAATTTTACTCATCCTGATTATGAAAGAGACAGGTAGAGTTGATACCAAGAAAGCAGCAGAACAATTTGAAACAAAATTGCTGAAATGGATTGCACGATATATTGACCTTGACAGCGAGACAAAGGCTTATATATCAGATTTCTGCTTATCCACAGCACAGGTAACTGCGGATCATGTCAACGAGAAATATTATGTCTCAGAAGACCGAATACGCCTGGTAAGCGAAAACACAGCCCTTGATTTTTTAAATCATAAAGACTTCAAAGAAGCAACCGAAAATAAAACATACAAAACATGGAACACAATTATAGATGGAAAAGAACGCGAAACACACCACAAGGAAAATCAAACAACTATACCGATAAACAACTACTTTTTAGTAGGCAAAGCACTTATGCGGTATCCGCATGATATGGCAGTCGCTTTTACCAACCCGGAGGAAGTAATCAATTGTCGCTGCTGGGTGACGTACTCTTAATTTATGCAAAGAATAGGCTCTTTAAACGAAGGTTTGAAGGGCTTTTTGTTTGCACAAAATTAGGGCAAACAAGTCGGAGACGGACTTTAAGGAGCAAAACAGCTCAGAGAAGAGCTTAATAATCGCACAAATCAAAGCGGAGAGAACCGCCCAAACGCAGAAAGGAATGAATCTATGAAGACTCAGCCAATTTTCAGAACATTTGAACACAATGCCGCAAAGAGAAAATTAAACCTGCAGCTTTTTGCAGAGCCAACACCAGAGGCTGAAACTCATGAAGAGTCAAAGGGATCAGGCGATAATCACGAACCGGAAACTGATGCTGATGTATTAAGGGTGCAGCTTGCACAGGCAAACGCACAGATTGCAAAGCTTACAAACAAAGCTGATGCTTTAGCATCTGAGAACGCAGCCAAGACAAAGCAACTCAGAGAAAAGATGACAGCTCAAGAGAAGGAAGCGGAAGCAAAGAAGGAAGCGGAAGCCGAGAGAGACAAGCAGTTCAAGGCGATGCAGCGTGAGCTGACGATTATGAAATCTACCAATACATACATGGACACTTTGGAAATGTCCAAGGAAGTAGCACAGCAGTACGCCGAGGCAAGAGCCGACGGCGACGGTGACAAGGAAAACGAAATCTTGAGACAGCACATGAAGACGCTCAAATCAAAGATGATGCAGGAGTTTCTGGCAGAGCGTGGCGAGGTCAATGCCGGCCATGGAGACAGTCACGAGAGCAAGGCTGTTGAACTCATGAAGTCACTACCGACGTATTCGACAGAGGTCGACGAAAGTGTTTTGAAGCAATACATGTAAAGAAAGGAAGCAAGAAATGGCAAGAGGAGACATGAGATATGCAACAACCGAGATACGTCCATCCGGTACAGAGATCTTAAACAGAGAGGTGTTCGAAGGAGTGCCAATGACTATTGATTTTACAGATGTCAGCACTACTGATAGCGATACCGGAGAGAAGGTTGTAAAGGCAGGAAGCGTAATTAACGGAACAGGAACAGTAGTTGCAGCAACACCATGGACAGGCGGAGCTGGAATCTTACTTTTTGATGTGTATGAGCATCGGCCACAAGGAACGATTCTCAAAAAGGCATACATTAACAAGTCAAGAGCAGAACAGAATGCAGGAATCACTTATGATGCAGACTTAACTAAGATCCTGCCTATGATCGTGGTTGAGTAAAAAAGGAGGAGCAATGGCAGTTTTAATTACAGATATTTATGATTCACAGGCAGTTGCCGTAAGACGTACACAAGATCCAAGTAATGCCATGGGCTTTGTTGGAAAGGCTTTTTTCCCAAACAGAAAGAAGTTAGGCTTATCGTTAAAATGGATTAAGACACACAAAGGCTTAAATGCCATCTTAAAGCCAAGTAATTTTGACGCAATTCCGATGATCAGAGTCCGTGAGGGATTTAAGCAAGAGTCTACACAGATGGTCTTTTTCCGTGAGAGCATGACTGTCCGTGAGGAAGATTTAATGCGACTTATGGAGATCGAAGATGCTAATAGTCCATTCATCGGAGACATTATATCATCAATTTACAATGATGCTGCAAGGCTTATTGACGGCGCGGAAATCGCTGCCGAAGTAATGCGAATGGCGCTGCTTGCACCAAAGGACGGAAAACCATCTATCGCAATAGGAACCGGGAAGCAAGAGAGTGACAATATGGTTTATGGCTACGATTACGATAGCGATGGAACATATAAGCAAAAGCATTATTTAAAAATCCAGGGCACTGATACGTGGGATCATCCTGACACGGCAAAACCGTTAAAAGACGTTCAGCAGGGTACAAAATATTTAAAATCAATCGGAGTACTTCCTCGCTATGCGATGATGAACAGTACTACCTTTGATTATCTCGTTGAGAACGAGCAGATTAAGAACGCTTTAATTACTTCTTCTGGTAAGACGGTTGATTTTACCGATGAAGCAACTGTTAAGGAGATCTTTACGCGAAAGACAGGTCTGACGCCTATCATTTACGACAAGATGTACATTGACTACAAGGGAGAGACTCAAAAGTTTTATCCGGATGACAAAGTAACCATAATTGGCGCAGGAACATTGGGATCAACATATTATGGTGTGACACCAGAAGAGCGTACATTGATGTCAAATAAAAATGTGGATGTTGCAATGCTTGATAACCGCATTGCAATTGCAACCAAAACCGAGCAGGGACCACCTATTAAGACTACAACCAGCGTATCACAGATTGTGCTTCCATCATATGAGGGCATCGACAGCACATTTGTACTTGACGTAAAGTAATGAAATTTGATCACATGATCAAGCTTAACGGAATCTACTATGCAGCTGGCGAAGACGTCCCAATGGAAGAAAAAAATGATGCCCCAAAGATTGACGTCCCAATGAAAGAAGAAAACGATTCTCAGGAAATCGAAATTCCGGAGCTGCAAGTTGACGATGAGCCAAAGCGAAGAGGTAAGAAACCAAAAGCTGTTTGATGGAGGTGAGAAAGTATGAGTTATACAGACAACCTTGCAGACGAGCTTTTTTTTGATTTGCAAGTTGAGCTTTCAAATGATGAAGAAGGCGGCAGCTTTTCGGAATCGCTACTCAAACAAAAAATCAAAAGTGCAATCAGAGAAGTCAGAGACAAAAGAAGATATCCATTTGGATACACGGACGGAATGATTGCACAAGATTTAGACAGGTACTATAGCCAGATCCGCAATTTGGCTTTGTACGATTATAATTCGATTGGCTTTGAGGGCGAGAGTCAGCATAGTGAGGATTCCATTCAGCGAACAATGGTGGATAGAAGTACATTGTTTGCTGGAATTATACCGTTAGCAACAGTCTAAGAAGGATGTTCGCCAGTGTGTTTGCAATGCTTGCGAATACGCTGGCAGGGTGCGCATTAAAGCGGCGGTGGGCAATGCGCAAAAATATAAGCAGGAGATATAAAGATGCAAGAGTTTTTATTACAAACATACACAATCATCCTTCCGATTGCTTTAGGATACATTGTTTGGCTTCTGCAGCAACAGAAGAAAGACAAGAACGCGAATGAGAGAGGAACCATGCTGTTATTGCGCGTGCAGCTGATCAAGTATCACGAAGAATACATACGGATGGGGGAGATACCACCCGATGCTTATCAGACCTTCGAAGAAATGTATGAAGCCTATCGTGATTTAAACGGAAACGGCATGGTCAAAAAGTTGCATGAAGAGATCGAAGAACTACACATCAAGAGTGGAGGAGGTAAATAGAATGGACATATCGAGCATGACTACCGTGATTGCAATTGTGGTTATTTGCTATTTAATTGGGCTTGCAGCTAAGACGATTCCAGCAGTCAAGGATAATTACATTCCAGTCATTGTGGGCGCTTTTGGCGGCATTCTGGGCGTTTTAGGAATGTATGTCATACCAGACTTCCCGGCGCAGGATATTCTGAATGCGATTGCTGTTGGCATTGTATCAGGTTTGTCTAGCACTGGTGTCAATCAGGTATACAAGCAGCTAAAAGATGGCACGAACAAGTAGGAGAAATCGGCAGCAGATGTGGTATTCGTACCAGGTTGGGAAAGTACCGGGGTATCTGAGAGACGAAAACGGTGACATTCAATATGAGAGTTACGTTGGAGCTGACGGTGAGGTGTATTTTTATACTGATGACGAAGGTAAAAAAATCCCAAAGGAAAGCGGTGAAATGGAAGTGCTTTATAGCAATCCTGTGAAGTTTTGGGGAACAATCACATCACAGCTAAAAAACGCTATCATGCGAGCATGGGGCAGTGACAGCACAAACAATTATGCTACGCTCATCTTGGCTAAACACGCAAAAGACTCTGACGGAAACAAACTTAGTTTGCCGTTTGGAGCAAGGATCTGGCTACACTCGGAAATTAAAACGAAACCAAACGGATCGCCAGATGAAAATTCTGCCGACTATCAAGTGAGTGGAATCATGAACGAAGCGCTGAACGAAACGTCTTACTATCTGCAGGTATTGCAACAAAGCGAGGAAAAAACATAATGGCAAAGGCTTTGGAAATAAAAGTAAGTGGAGTAGATGAAGCCATAAGGATGTTGGAACGCTACCAAAAAACGTTCCAAACACGAGTAGAGCTTTTCATGAAAAGGCTTACTGATTACGGAGTCGAAAAAGCAACAGAAGAAGTCTTGGTGATGGATGCAGTATTTACTGGCGAACTTGTAAATAGCATTCATTCAACCGAGATAGAGAGCAACGCAGAGCGAGTTATCTTTGCAGTAGAAGCCGATTCAGAACATGCTATCTATGTAGAAATGGGAACAGGAATCATAGGTTCTACTACTCCGTATCCAGGCAAACTCCCAGCTATTTACGCACAGGGGAAAACGATTAGGAAAACGGCAGATGGTAGATATGGTTGGTATTATCTGGGCGGAGATGGTAAGTGGTACTTTACAGAAGGTATGCCGTCAAGACCATTCATGTATCATGCCTCAACGCAAATGAGACATGATATTGAAAGAATTGCAAGGGAGGTGTTTGGATAGTGGCTCAGAATCAATGGGTCATCGACCTTGAGAGCAAGGTTTTATCCCTTGTGAAAGGCAAGACATACAACAAACTAAAGAAAAGATATCCACAAATAATGTACACCACCTCAAGCATAAGCAATGATTCGCAACGCAACTTCCCATGCGTGTACGTCCATCAGTTGGGTGGAAGCGAGGCAAATTCCGATCTGGAACGCACGAGAATCAACACTGTAGTGGCAGGATTCCAGATCGAAGTGTATAGCAACACATCGCAGCTAGACTGCAGAACTATAATGGCAGAAATCATGGACTGCCTAAAAAAACTTATGTTCGATGTAAAAATGTCACCATATGCGGACAATCAATCACCAATATATCGCTATGTAGCACGTTTTGAGAGAACATTTGATTGGAATGATATTTTTTAAGCTCCATCGGCAAGATGGGGCTTTTTTAGTAGGAGGAATACAAAATGGCAACAGGCTTAAAAAGTAGAATCATCTACAGAGAAAAGACAAAGGAAGATGGCGCAACCGATTACTGGGCAGGTGAATATAAGCTCTTGATCAGAGCAAAATCAATTCCATCACCTTTCGGTACTGTCAACATGGTTGATACATCAACCTTGGAAGATTTGATAGAGACTCAGGAACAGGGAAGAAGAGCAGCTTCATCAATGGAAGTACCAGGTGCATTTGAAAAAAAATATAAGGATGAACTAGTTAAAAACGAGGGAAAACAATTAGATATCTGCATCCTTTATGGCACAGACGGAAAAGGCTCAGAAGGAATTGTTGCATTTATAGGAACAGAATCCTTCGCGCCAGACGAGGCAACAGAAGATCACCTCACAGGAACAGCAACAATTGCCACAGTAACCGTTCCAAGATGGATTGAAGATAGTTATACCGTATCTGTAACAGAAGATGAGAATGGTTATCCAACATCAATTACACTGGCAAAGAAAGAAATGTAACAGCTATATTCGGGAAGCGTGAGCTTCCCGTTTTTTGTTTAAGGGAGAACGAATTATGAAATTTATGAATTATGAAATTAAATTTGGAATCGAAGCAACTACAAAGAGTGGAGTGCTAAAGAAGATTAAAGAAGTTCAACAGTCCAGTGATGATTCTATTGATAATATCGAAATGATGCTTACCATGGTTCCGGAGTTTTTGCTTGTGGGGCTGCAAAAAAGACATAAAGACGAGTTTGGGTATGATTACAACACGAATGAGGGCAAGGAAGAAGCAACAGCAAAGGTATGCGAACTGATTGACGAGTATACCGATCAAGAAGATTCGAGTATCAAAGAGCTGTTTGAAGAGCTGTTAAAAGAGGTAATGCAGAATGGTTTTTTCAAGAAGGAAGTTCTGCAGATGAAAGCGGAGAAAGAAGCGAAAGAGCAAAAAACAGAGAAATAAATCCACTTGATTATTATGACGAAAAGCTGCTTCCGTATTTTTTGTGCGTTACGCAACAATACGGCTTTACTGCTGAAAAAATAGGCGATATGTGTCCGTGTGAGTTAAAACCATATGAACTTGCTTACAAGCTGCATCAACAGCAAGTTGATATACAAAATCACATGCTTGGTAGGTACGTGAGAATGTCTATCTTATCAACACTGGGTAACAGCCAGTGGTTCAAAGGTAACCATACACCACCGTTTGAATATCCAGATATGCCTTTCTTGCAACAGGAAGCGAAGAAAAGCAAAAACGGCAATGCGGAGTCAAATGAGGAAATCGCGGTATACGAGATGAAGCAAAGAATCAGGCAACTTGAAAAGCAAGGCTTGCCAGAAAGCCCGATCTAAGGGAGGAGGGATAAAATGAGCGAGGTAAATATTGATTCGATACGGATTGAAGCTAAAACAAATATCAAAGAAGCTATATCTGATATTGAAGCGTTAAAACAATCTCTAACCGGATTGGGCGACAACAAAAGCGGAATTGACCGCTACTCAACATCTGTAAATGGCTTAACGCAAAGATTAACACGACTGACAGGGATAACCAACAAGACAGGAATTGCAGCGGTTGAAAAATCTGTAAGAGAACTGGCAGAAGCATCCATTAAGCTTAACAACTTACAGCTTAACGAAAAGAAGGGTTCGATTTTCTCCGAGGACACATGGAAAAAAGCAATGGAGAACGTGGAAAGTGCGATGGAAAATGTTAAAAATACCATCGCACAGAACGTTAAGGAAATTAGACAGCTAGACGGTGTTGAAAAGGCTTTTGATAACTATATCAAAAAAGCCCAAAACATAAAAATTCCGATTGGTGTAAAGAACGATTTAAGCACAGATAGAGAATTTGCAAATCTGCGAAGTGTACTTGGAAAGAATTTCTCCACAACAAATAGTGGTACGGATTTTGTGACGTTCATAGACGATATGAACAAGTCAATAAATACCACATTTGATACTACAAAAAACGCAACAGATCTGTTCAAGGATGTAGTGGAGCGTTTAAGAGATATACGCAAGGAAGCTGTGATGACATCACAAGATGTCATTAAAAACGGCTTAATTCCGGTACAGGAGATCGAATCCGAACTGTCAAAGTTTGCTGCAAAAGACATACCTAACCTCAGTGAAAAGTACGGACTCACTGAAAACGATGTTTACGGCGGAAAAAAGCTATCAGAAAATAGCGAAACAGAAAGCGTAAAAGAAGTTACAAACGCCATAGGGCAAAAGACTAGAGCATTTGAAAAAGAACAACAGACTGTGACCGATGTTGTGAACAGTGAAATGAAAGACCTTATCAATTTAAGGTCAACCGTCGAATCTGTTACGAATGCTGTAGGAGCTGGAAAAGGTCTGGCAGGAGCATTCAAAGGGCTTAAAGAACTTGGCTTGGGCGAACTGGCTTCTTTGAAAAATATTGATTTCTCTGGGATTGCAAAGCTGAACAGAGAAAATTTAAAACCAATAATTAAAAAAGAATATACTGGGCTGTCAGACGCAGAAAAAGCTGTCATTGAAAGGGCAGCGAGTGAAGCTGCTGCACCACCAAAGAGTGTGTCATGGTTAGAAGACTATGAAAAGCTTATACAGCAAGCAAGGGAAGAATCTCAAAAATTTTTAGGCGAATTTTATGTTCCTGAGAGTGTTGAGGAACTCCAAAGCGAATTCGTGGGAATCTCAAAAGAGATAGTACGCTTAAAGGAAAATATACAAGAAGCATTGAGAACTCTTGATACTGATGGTGTATCACAGATGGTTGATGACTTGTCGCAAGCAATAGCTTATGCAAATGATTTGTCGACTATTGCAGCTCAAAAAGGCATAACGCTTAGACAGCCAAAAAGTGAATGGCAAGAGTATCCGCTAAGTAGCTTTCCAGAAGAACTTCGTGGCGATGGCTTATCAAACGCAATGAGTCAAACTGCGAGGGAAACAAGCAACGCTTCAAATCAGTTAAGGCAATACAATGAAGATGTATCAAAAGTAATCAGAACAGAACAGACATTTAAAGATACCTTGGCTGCTGCTGCACAAGAACCACCAATATTTAGAGACATGCCAGAGGATATCAGCAGGCTGAACCGAAACATGCAGAAATTGCCAATTAGCCTATCCCAGTTAAGATCAGATATAAGTGATTTGGCAGGTATCATGGGTGGATTCGCAGGAAAGGCGATATCTGTTGCAGGTGCGATTGGCAAAATAGGATCTTTTGCATCAAAAGTAAATAAGCAGATATTGTCGTTCACAAAAAACTTTGCAAAGTTATCATGGGAGTTTTTGAATTTTGGTTCAAGTAAAAACGCATTATCTGGGCTAAAGAGTCCATTCGGCCAGTCCTCAGCCAGTCTTGGAGATTTTAACAAAAAATTAAAGCATGGAATCACAACTGTGCTGCGCTATGGTTTTGGAATCAGATCTTTGTATGTGCTGTTTAACAAGCTGCGATCAGGAATTAAGGATGGAATCAACAGCCTTGTTATGTTTAGCGACAGGGCGAATAAGAGCTTGTCACTGCTGACGTCTGACATGTCGTATGTCGGAAACAGCGTAGCTGCGGCGTTTGAGCCAATATTGAATATTGTTGCGCCAGTCATTGATCAAATCGTTGATTACGCAGTTGCAGGAATCAATGCTGTAGGTGCTTTTATAGCATCAATAACAGGGCAAACATCATACACGGTAGCCGTAAAAAACATCAAGGACTATCGTGACAGCTTAAACGGTACAGCATCTGCAGGAGATGCGGCAAGTGACGCAACCGATAAGTTAAAGGACAAGACCGATGAGCTAAAGCGTGAGTTAATGGGATTTGACGAGATTGAAAAGTTTTCAGAAGATCTCGACAACGCAGCCAACAGCGGTTCAGGAAGCGGAAGCGGTTCTGGAAACGGCTCAGGAACGGAAGATCCTATACTTTTTACGAAAAAGGATATACCAGGAGCGGTGTCTAACTTTGCAGAGCTTGTAAAGGATGCCTGGGCAAAAGCCGATTTTACTGACATCGGTAAAATGGTTGGAACAAAACTCCGTGACGCACTTGATTCCATTGACTGGGAGCCAATCAAGGAGCAGGCAAATAAAATTGCCAAAGTCACAGGAACATTCATAAACGGCTTCTTCGAGACGGAAGGTCTTGATAAGAGTGTCGGAAGAACACTTGGAGAAGCGGTCAACACGGCTGTAGGTGCAATCAATACCTTTGTTGACACAACTCACTGGACATCGCTTGGTGAATTTGTGTCAGGTGGACTTAGAAGTGCGATAACTACTATTGATTGGGATGGTCTTGGAAAGACCCTGAATGCCAAATACAAGGCTTTGTGGAGCTTCCTTGATGGATTTGTAGTAGATATGTCTAAAATCAATTTTAGCGGCACTACAGGGTGGCAGGAAGCAGGCAATGCACTTGCAAGTACAATCAATAGCATTTTTGCAGATAGAGACTACACGAAAACCGGACAAACCATTGCGGCTGGAATCAATGGAATTACATCTGCATTAACGACAGGAATTGCAGGAATTGATTTTGATTCAATATCCAGAAATTTTGCAAACGGAATCAACAGTGTATTTTACAAGGTAGATTGGCAAGCAATCGGCACAATGCTATCCGATGGAATAAATACGGCAACTTCATCATTGCTTACGTTTTCAGTAACAGTTGATTGGAAAAAAATAGGCTCAGAACTTGCAAGCTCTGCAAATACATTTTTGGCTAAGACTGATTTTAGCCAGGCAGGAGAAGCACTGGGTCAGGCATTTAAAGGTGCACTATCAGCAATTAGCGAGTTTGCAGCAACCTTTAATTGGCGCAGTCTGGGAATCGACATCAACAATTTTATCAAAGGGATCAACTGGATAGGCATTTTAAAGACTTCCGCGAATGTAGTTGCAAACACATTTTTTGGACTATTTGAAACTGCTTGGGCGGCTGTTTTTGGTGGACCCGATACAAAGTATACAGCTATCGCGGATAATCTGAATAAAGCACTATCAAAGCTCAAAATCGAATGGCCAGCAATGGAGCAGGAAGAAATTGAGAAATTTGAAAATGTTTCCATAATTGTTGATAAGTTCCTTGAGCTGAATGAGAAACTGAAAAAGAACGGAAGTCTATCCGAGACGGACATGTCGTTGTTTAAAACCTACTACGACCAAATTGTGGAATACGCGCCGCAAGCAGCCAGCTTAATTGGCAAGGTTGGAGAAGCTTACGAAGGAACTGATGGTGCATTAAAGAGCTTAATCGAAAGTCAGAAAAATTTGGCCATCCAAGAAGGATTTAAAAAGGCTATGCAAGATGCAGCTAAGATTTATTCAGATGCTGCATTGTCATTAGATGGGGCAGTAACAGAACTTGTCAACTCGGTTGCAAAAAATCAGCAAGCACTTTACGATGCATGGACACATGACAAACCAGGCACGTGGGATCAATTCCAAACGGATTTAGAAAATCTTTTCCAAAAGATGCGAGATGGATCATTGGATGTAGACAATTTAACTGAATCTGAAAGTCGAATGATCAATGCATTGGTAAGAGCAGACGACCCATTTTCCAAACAAACGGAAAATATCATAGACTTGATAGGCACAAAAAATGAAGCAGAAGAGACTCTTGATAGAATCAGTGCAGCTTCACAAAGGTATGGTGGGAGTGCAGAAACTGCCGCTACAAATACTGAAAAGCTTATAACAAGCCTTGGAAACATAAAATTCACAGGTGTTTGGAAATCTTTAAAAGATGAGCTGAAAAATACGCTAGATGACGTAACGGAAACACTTAAACGTGATGATTTTACGTTAGGAATCAGCAATACCTTAACCGACATGTTCGATAAGGAATTTAAAGTAAATTTAAAGGCAGGATCACTTGATACTAGCGAGCTTACCCAAAAAGACAAGACAATCCAAGGTGCATCAGCAAATGTTGTGAGTGCCAAAAATGCACTTCCAGACTATGCAAAAAAACTTGATTTGGTAGCAAATTTGACCAGCAAACAAGATTCGATTGTCGATAGAGTGATCAGCGGACTGACAGGTTGGATGACAGACTTCCAGAATAGAGTTCCAGAGAACAA
>ERZ1026884.31-NODE-31-length-89156-cov-8.836859_pt1 | contig 89156 bp, 80 predicted proteins | sample MGYA00380172_ERZ1026884 | MGnify/ENA primary metagenome ERZ1026884 (study PRJEB33269, sample SAMEA4719808) | human gut metagenome | biome: human-associated habitat; feature: organic feature; material: feces | place: Cameroon | collected 2013-10 ... | reverse complement strand
GGTAGCTCCAAAGAAAGGCTGGTGATGATTTTATGAAGAAAATAGTTTTAGCATTAACATTCGTCCTTGTGGGAAGTTTTATGCTTGCTGGCTGTTCAAAAGATGAAATTCTCGATCATTATAATAATATCGTTCAGTCAGCTGGAGCCATAGAGCTTACAGGAAAATCATCTTTGGAAGGAACAAAAGAAAAAGGGATCGATGATTATACGGGAACTTATACGGCTGATTATGAGAATTTTTCTGATACAGAGTATTTGTTCGGAGGAACTTCCATAAAAAGAGAAGCCGGTAAAGAGCTGTCTATTGACTGCACTTTGGAGATTACGGAAGGTACTGCAAAAGTATTCTGGATTTCTGGATCTGATGAAGCAGTCACTTTGATTGAAACAACCGGAACTTATAGTGACACAATTACACTTCCTGATGGTGGAAATTATATTGGCATTGAATGTAAGAATTTCACTGGAAACATTGAATTAAATATGGAATAATACTCTGCCGGGCGACGGCAAAAGAAAAAAAGCCGTCGCAGAGCAGACACATTTTCACGCGCCTATGAAACGGCGGCTTTGATTTTCAGAGCCGCCGTTTCTTTGCGTTTACACAAACCTATGACGACTTGCAGGGACACGGTAGCCGATTGGAGGTTATTTTGCCGTGTCTCGTTTGCTTTTTCAAAGCTCACATGATCTACATCAGTTAAAAAAGCATTGCTACTCCTCCGGGCAAGTATAACATTGCATCGGCATTATCGTTCCATGTAATTCAGTATAATAATGGCTGTTCTTGGTGCGCCAGTTTTCCCTCACGGAAATCTGGCGTTTTTTGTTGCCATTTTTTCGGAGATGGTTCTGGAGGAAAAACAGTTTCAGGAGCAGGTCTATGCCGCTGTGATGAAGCTGCCGGAGAAACAGGCAAAGCGAATTTATGCCCGATACTATCTGGGAATGACGGTAAATGAAATTGCCGAAGTAGAAGGTGTAGACCCAAGCCGTGTTCGCGACAGTATCCGCCGTGGATTAAAGCGGCTTGGAAAATATTTTTGATAAAATTTCATTTGATGCGCCTGTTTTTTGCCTTTTTTGTCAGTGTTAATAAGAAGGATTTGAAACCGTTTTATCATCTGAATATAAATTAATTACTCAATATATGTGATATTATGCACATTTATGATAGAACTGAAACACCAAAGAGAATAATTCGTAAACATAAAGAGGATTTATCTATATATCCAAAAGAGTATTGGAGTGAACGATTGATTTTTGCTAAAAACAAGTTATAATTTAAGATAGAAAGGCTAAAAGCAGTTTGAACATTCAACTGCTTTTTTTGTAGGAAAAACAGGGAGTATCAACATGATCAGATTTTATGCAAATCAGGCAGGGTATCTGCCGAAAGGCCGCAAGATTGCGGTACTTGCGCAGGAAAACCGCGCGGATGAAATGGAAAAAATGCAGGACAAAAAGGTGTCCCTCTGGAATGAAAAAGGAGAGCAGACCGCTGTAAAACAGGCGGTATATGCAGGCGTTGATGAGAGTGCAGAAGATAAAGTATGGCACATTGACTTTTCCGATCTTACAGAGGAAGGAACTGTAACATTTCAAGATGGGGAAGGTGCGGTTCTCGGAAGCTGTATCATCGGCCGTAAGGCATACCATACATTGAACCAGACGCTGTGTAAAGCACTGTATTTCCAGCGTTGTGGGATGGCACTGGAAGAAACCTTTGCCGGAAAATTCAGGCGTTGTACCTGTCACACGGGCACAGCGGTACGGCTGGAAAACTATCTGGAAAGAAAAGAAAATGCAAAACAGTATGAGGTGACCGGAGGCTGGCACGATGCTGGGGATTATGGCAGATATACCACAGCAGCGGCTACAGCGCTTGCACACATGATCTATGCGCAGCAGCTCTTTCCGGAGAGTTTCACCGAAAACTTAAATATTCCGGAAAGCAACGATGCGATGCCGGATGTCTTAAGTGAGTGCCTGTATGAGCTGCGCTGGCTTTTGAAAATGCAGATGGAGGATGGAAGTGTCTGCCATAAGCTGACTTCGATGCGCCATGCAAATTTTGTGATGCCGTGTGAGGACAAACGGCAGATGATCCTGTTTCCGGCATCGACAATGGCGGCAGCGGATTTTGCAGCGGTCATGGCACTGGCATCCCGCGTGTACCGGACATGGGAGCCTGCGTTTGCAGCGGAAGCGGAGGATGCCGCAGTGCGTGCGTGGGACTGGCTGATGCAGCATCCACAGTTTATCGGATTTGAAAATCCAGCAGGCTGCAATACCGGCGGCTATGAGGATACCTCGGATCTGGATGAGCGGCTCTGGGCGGCAGCGGAACTGTATGTGACCACGGGCAACGCCGCATATCTGGACAAGCTGGAGGACTATTTAAAAACAAACGAAAATCCAACCGATATGGGCTGGGTGGATGTGTCCGGTCTGGCGGGACTTTCCTGTCTGTTTGGGGCAAAGAAAAAAGAAGCAAAGGAAACACAGCGTTTTCAGGTATGCCAGCAGAAATTTCGGCAGGCATTTTTAAACGAGGCAGATAAAATCTGTGACATTGCAGATGTCAGCGGATATTTTGTCGCGCTGACAAAAGAAGAATATGGCTGGGGCAGCAACATGGTCGTGCTCAACCGCGCCATGATCCTTGCAGTTGCGCATCTTCTGACCGGGGAAGCGCGTTACCAGAAAATGGCACAGGCGCAGATGGACTATATTCTTGGTGTGAATGCAACCGGCTATAGTTATGTGACCGCCGTGGGAACAAAAAGCTGTCAGAATCCGCATAACCGTGTGACTGTTTCGGATGGAATCGACGAGACTATTCCGGGATTTGTGGTGGGCGGTCCAAACTCCGCTCCGGTGGATGAAAAGGCAGAGTGGCTGATCACACCGGATACACCGCCGATGAAATGTTTTCTGGATGTATGGGAGTGTTATTCGCTGAATGAAATTACGATTTACTGGAACTCTCCGGCGATTTTTGTCGCTGCATTTTTAGATGCGGATATAGTATAAAACTATAACAAAAGCACAAAAATAAATATTATACAGAAAAACTGACGTATGCTATACTAAGCCACAAATAAAAGAAACTTTACAACATGGTACGTCAGGAGAGTATAATGAAAACATCAATTATCGGATACCCGAGAGTGGGGTCCTTACGGGAACTGAAATTTACAACAGAAAAATATTTCCGCGGTGAGATTTCTGTGGAAGAATTACAAAATACCGCAAAAGAAATCCGCAAAACCCAGTGGACATTACAGAAAAATACCGGGCTGGATTTCATTCCGTCAAATGATTTTTCTTTCTATGATATGACATTGGATACGGCAGTATTATTCAATATTATTCCAGAGCGCTACACAAAGCTTGGACTTTCTGCACTGGATACCTATTTTGCCATGGCAAGGGGGTATCAGGGAGCAGCCGGGGATGTCAAGGCACTTGCCATGAAAAAATGGTTCAACACCAATTATCATTACATGGTACCGGAAATCGATGATAATACAGAGATCAAACTTGCCGGAACCAAGCCCTTTGACGAGTTTGCAGAGGCAAAAGCCCTTGGCATTACCACAAAACCGGTAATCATCGGTGCATTTACCCTGTTAAAACTCCTGCGTTATGTGGGAAAGAAACAGGCCACAGATTATGCAGATGCCGTGATCGCTGCATACGCAGGGTTGCTTGAGAAGTTTGTTGCAGCCGGCGCAGAATGGGTACAGTTTGACGAACCATATCTGGTGCATGATCTGACTGGTGAAGACGTTACATTATTCGAAACCTTATATCAGGGAATCCTTGCAAAAAAGGGACAGGGCAAAGTACTGTTACAGACCTATTTCGGGGATGTGCGTGACTGTTATGGCAATATCACAGCGCTTGCTTTTGACGGAATCGGTCTGGATTTCCTAGAGGGCAGAAGAACAAAAGAACTGGTAGAAGCAAATGGTTTTCCACAGGATAAGGTATTGTTTGCAGGACTTGTCAATGGAAAAAATATCTGGAAGAACCACTACGGAAAGACTTTGGAAGTGATCAATGCGCTTAAGGCGAAGAACATCAATGTGGTGTTAAATACTTCCTGCTCCCTGCTTCATGTGCCATATACATTGAAAAATGAGACAAAGCTTCCGGAAAAATATACCGAGCACTTTGCATTTGCAGAGGAGAAGCTGCAGGAACTGGCAGAGTTAAAGAAACTGGCAGACGTTGATTACAAACTGGATGCGGCATTTCTGGAAAATACCTCTTTGTTTGCTACCCGTCCGGATTGCAGAAACAATGCGGTACAGGAGCGTGTAGCAGCGATTCGTGAGGAAGACTTTACCAGACTTCCGGTATTTAAAGAGCGTGAAGCGATTCAGAAAAAAGAGTTTGCGCTGCCGGTATTCCCGACGACAACGATCGGTTCTTTCCCACAGACTGCGGATGTCAAGAAAAACCGTACGGCACGCCGCAAGGGAGAGATCAGCGAAGAAGCCTATGTGGAATTTAATAAAAAGAAGATTGCTGAGTGGGTACAGATCCAGAAGGAGATCGGACTCGATGTGCTGGTGCACGGGGAGTTTGAGCGAAATGACATGGTGGAATATTTCGGCGAGCAGCTGAGTGGTTATCTGTTTACCGAGAAGGCATGGGTGCAGTCTTATGGTACCCGCTGCGTGAAGCCGCCAGTCATCTGGGGGGATGTATCCCGCGAAAAGCCGATGACCGTGGACTGGTCCGTTTATGCACAGAGCCTGACAAAGAAGCCGATGAAGGGCATGCTGACCGGTCCGGTTACGATTTTAAACTGGTCTTTCCCGCGTGAGGACATTTCCTTAAAGGAAAGCACCTATCAGATCGCACTTGCCATTCGGGATGAGGTGCTCGATCTTGAGGCAAACGGTATCCGTGTGATCCAGGTTGACGAGGCGGCACTCCGCGAGAAGCTTCCGTTGCGCAGGAGTGACTGGTACAAAGAATATCTTGACTGGGCAATTCCGGCATTCCGTCTGGTACACAGCGGTGTGAAAGCACAGACACAGATCCACACCCATATGTGCTACAGCGAGTTTACCGATATCATCCGCGCAATCGACGACATGGATGCCGATGTCATTACGTTTGAGGCATCCCGTTCCGATCTGCTGATTCTGGATTCCTTAAAGGAGAACCATTTCAAGACGGAGGTAGGACCGGGCGTGTACGATATCCATTCCCCACGTGTACCGTCAGTAGAGGAAATCAAGGCAGCACTTGAAAAAATGCTCACCCGTATCGCTCCGGAGAAGCTCTGGGTAAATCCGGACTGTGGATTAAAAACCCGCGGCGTACCGGAGACCGTTGCCAGCTTGAAACATCTTGTGGAGGCGGCAAAGGAACTGCGGAAGGAAGCATAAAAAGTGTTACAAAAGGAAACCGGTGCAAATTGATTTTGCACCGGCTCTTTTTTGTTTTTGAAAAATCTTTTCAGAATCCAAACTATTTTGTATCATATTTCGTATATCTGAGTGAACGGAGATAAAGGCGGTGAACATGCATGCAGACAGACAACCAGTTAATCCGCAGAATTAAGAAAAAACAGGATAAAAAAGCGGCGGATGAACTGATCCGGCGATACTACCGGGAAATCTATGCGTTTACCTACCGGCAGACCGGAGAGAGGGAACTTGCGCTTGATCTGACACAGGAAATTTTTATTACGGTTTTGCAGGGAATTTATGCGTTTGATGAGAAAAAGGCGGGCTTCCGCACCTGGGCATACCGTGTGGCAGCCAACAGGATCACGGATTATTATCGCAGTAAAAGTTATAAAAAGGAAAAACTGCAGCAGCCCCTGCAATGGGAAACAGAGGAGGAAAAAACTGTGCGTGATCTGGCGGAGCATATGGTTCAAAAAGAAGAGATTCGCCGGATTATGGATATTGTCGTTTCCTATGAGCGCGAATGGATTCGCATTTTTCAGAAAAAATGCTTTGAGGAGAAAACATTTGCGCAGATTGCAGAGGAGATGGATCTTGCGGAGAGTACCGTAAAGACCCGGTTTTACCAGATGTTAAAAAGGATTCGGCAGGAGGTGCAAAGATGAAGGAAAAGGAATGGGAGAAAGAACAGAAGATACCACTGCTTCCAGTAGAATTCCCGGAGGATAGCGTTATGCAGAAGGAATGTCGTGCGATTGTGGAAAAAGCAATACCAAAGCGGCAGAGTCTGTGGGAAAGAATCAAAGAAATTTACTGGGGACCGGGCATTCGTGCCATATTTTATCAGAGCGGAAGTATCTGGCTTATTGTTGCCTGTCTGTATCTGGGAATCGGATGGCTCGGACAGTTGTATGCCAAGCAGCCCGAAACGCAGAGGATGATTGTGTTTTTAGGATTTCCTGTCTGTTTTCTGGTGTTTGCGGCACTGGCATGGTGGCTGGATGCGCAGAACCACATGCAGGAGCTGATCGGCTCGCTTCACTATTCCAAGAGCTATCTGTCGGGACTTCGCATGCTGTATGCAGGCGTGATCATGATACTGGTCAATGTGGCCGGAGAAGCTTTATTTACGGATGTTTCGGGAAAAGCATTTGTGAGTATGGTTCTGCTGGGAAGCAGCAGTGTGTTTTTGTTTGCTTCGGTCTGTGTATATGCCTGTCACAAAGGTGCGGGTGGTCTGTTTTATGCAGGTCTGATCGCAGTCTGGGCGTGTGTGTGTGTGATTGCAAGGTTTGCGGAAACTGGCGTGCAGATGTTTCTTTTTACATCGGTTCCGCTGGCGGTGCACGGCGCGGTCACTGCCGCAAGCTTTTGTCTTTTGTTCGTATCAATAGGAAAGGTGGAGAAAAAAGATGCTTACTCTTTCGCATGTTAGCAAAAGTTACGGAAAATTTCCGGCGGTGGAAGACATCAGTCTTGAGATGGAGCATGGGCTTTACGGAATGCTTGCCCCAAACGGTGCGGGAAAGACAACTCTCATAAAAATGATTGCAACCCTGCTGGTTCCTACACAGGGAGAAATTTTATGGGATGGGATTCCTGTTGCAAAACTCGGGGAAAAATACCGGGATCTGCTGGGGTATCTGCCGCAGCAGTTTGGATATTACAAAAACAACACACCCGTGCAGTATCTGGATTATCTGGCAGCACTTAAAAATATGCCAAAGCAGACCGCAAAAGAAAAGATAGAACAACTGCTCGAACTGGTCGGACTTTCTGATGTGGCAGACAAAAAAATGAAAAAATTTTCCGGAGGAATGATCCAGCGGGTGGGAATTGCACAGGCAATGTTAAATGATCCGAAAATTCTGATACTGGATGAACCGACTGCGGGGCTTGATCCCAAGGAGCGGGCGCGCTTCCGCAATATCCTGTCAACGTTGTCAAAGAACCGGATCGTCATTCTTTCCACGCATATTGTGTCGGATATTGAGTCGAATGCCAATCAGGTGATTCTGTTAAAAGAACGTAAACTATACCGGATGGACACGGTTTCCAATATTTGTAAAACGCTTGATGGAAAGGTGTATGAGTGTGTGATGGAAGACCGTGCGTTTGATGCATTTCAAGACACGCATCTGATTCTTTCTGTGCGGCAGGAGCAGGAACACATGCAGGTGCGTTATTACAGCAGCAAGCCGGAGGAAGGCAGCAGGAATTGTACGCCGAATCTGGAAGATGTATTTCTGGTTACTTATCAGGAGGAACCGGCATGAAAATATTGATAAAAGAATGTAAAAAAATCATGGATATCCGGGTATTGCTTGTTATAGCAGTATTTACGGTGCTGTTTTATCATTTGTTTTTAGAAGTGACGATTTATCCGGCGGGAGGGCAGACAACAGATTCCCCGTATGATATGCCGTTTTACGCCGAACTGATCGAAAGCTGGGGAACTTCGCTGCCGCGTGAGGACTGGTCGAAGCTGGATGAAAAAAGAAAAGAACTGGAGGAGGCATACACCCGGATCATTGCGGCGGATCCGGTTCTTGCAGATGCAAAAATTACGAATTATCAGGAATTTTCGAAGACACAGGAAACATTTTTTGATAAGGATACTTTAACCGATGAGGAAAAGAAAATCGATCAGGAACTGTCGCGTCTGGTCTTTGAGGATTCAAAAGGGTCAAAACTGTTTTTTGAACTTCAGGTGCTCGATCGGCTGGATGAATACAAAAATTTACAGAACGAAGATAGCATTTCTCTAATGCCGGGTGGAATTTTTTATATTATAGAAAAAGATATGAGAATGATGGGAATTCTGCTTTTGATTTGTTTTGCAATCCTTGCGCTGCCGTATCTGATACGGGAACGGTTATGTCATGTGCTGCCGTTGTATGCAACAACCGCTACCGGGCGGAAACTTTTTGACAGGCAGTTTCAGGCACTTGTGGCCTGCTGCGGTTTTGTGGGAATCGTACAATTTGGTAGTTATGTACTGATTTATGTCATAAAAGGACTGGCGGTATTCTGGAAAGGCAATTGTATCAACGATACGGGACTGCAGTTGTGGTGTAAAAATCTGCCATTTGGTTTCTATATGCTGCTTCACATGCTGCTGGTTTTTGTGTTTGTGCTGGCTGCGGTTGTTTTGATTTACCTGATCGGAAGAACGGCAGGCAATTACATTGCGGGAATTGCACTTGCCATTCCGACATGTATAGGGAGTGGTTTTTTGCTGACACACATTTTTGTACATCTGTTCCAGAAGCCGATGGATGAAAATAGTCTGCCTTATTCGGAAGTGCTTTGGATTCTGGGGTGGATTTTGGTATGTGCGTGCGTGCTGTGGCGGAAAATGCACAGGGATCATTACAGAGATCTCTGACGATAGATGATTGCAAAGGAGGTAAGGGATGCGCCTTTTACAAAAAGAGTGTGGAAAATGTCTGCGGCATCCGTTTCTGTGGATCGTCTGTATCACATTCGGGCTGTTTCAGTTTTTGAGTATCTATACCTACGTGGGAAATGCCGGCATGAGAAAGGAACTGCGGCAGATGCATGTGGCTGTGACGGATGAGGAGACGGCAAGCCCGGAGTATGAAAGTGCCTATGCGGACTATAAAAAGACCTATGGCGGAATGTATGATACACTGGATATGCGTAAGATTCTGGAACAGAAAGAAAAAAAGAGTGGATATGAACCGCAGGGAGTCTGGGGATCGTGGATTGTACGCAATTATGACCGATTGCAGAAGCGGGTGGAACAGATCAGAAAAACAGGGGAGGGCACGTATGCCTTTTATCCGGGAAACTGGTATAAACTGCACACCACTTTGTATGGAAAGCTGTGGAAAAAACTGATTTTGCAGACCGCGGTTCTGATGATTCTTTCGATGCTGTATCTGATGGATTATGAGAGGATATATAAGACGCAGGATCTGGTTTTGGTGACCACCACCGGAAAGAAAATGATGGAAAAGAAAATGCTTGCAGGAGCGTTGTGCGGGCTGTTTTATGCAGGACTGCTTACAGTGTTTACCCTCTTGGTATTTTTTGCAGCGGTTCCGTTTCAGAACCTGTGGCATGTTCCGGTGGCGGCATGTATGGCTGCAGAGCCGCGGCTGCAGATGATGTATCCGTTTGTCACGTTCTGGCGGCTGGAGCAGTGGCGTTATCTTTTGCTTGCGCTGGTGGTGCTTGTGGGACTGCTTGGGATCGTTGCAGCTGTTACTGTCGCAGTGCAGTTGTTTTTACAGAACAGTTATTTTTCTTTTGCGGTATTGGGTCTTCTTTTTATGGGGGCATATCTGCTTGCCTATGTGCAGATGGGAAATGTGTGGGATCTTATCCGGGAATTATTTAATCTCACAGTACTGTATGCAACCAGCGGAGGCTGGTTTATGGAAAATGATCTGTGCCTGTCGTTTGCAGGAAATGAATTTGCCGTGTTATTCTGTAGTGGAACGGCTGCGGTCTGCGTGATGGCTGTGGGAAAACGAAGATACCACCGGCTGGAAGTCTGATTGCCGGCTGGACTTTTCCTTTCGTTTCTTTTATTATAATAAGCAGAATGTTGAAAAACAGAGGAAAAGGCAGTATGAATGAGACAATTTTACTGATCGAGGATAACGAGTCAATCATCATGGGGTTAGAATATCTTCTGACAGAAGAACAATATACGTTTTTAGCGGCAAAAACCAAGAAAGAAGCACAGGATCTTCTTGCCGGCAGGCAGGTGGATCTTGTGCTTCTTGACGTTTTCCTTCCGGATGGAAACGGATTTGATCTGTGCAGGGAAATTAAGGAACATGACATTGCACCGGTCATTTTTTTGACGGCAAAGGATGAGGAAAAAGATGTGGTGTTCGGATTTGATCTCGGAGCGGATGATTATGTGATCAAGCCGTTTCGAAATCGGGAACTGGTGTCGCGCATCCGCAATGTGCTGCGCAGGACCGAAAAAATCCGGCGGCTGACCTGTGGAAATATTGCGGTGGAACCGGACACGGGCAAAGTCTATCGGCACGGGGAACCGATCGCCGTGACAAAGCTGGAATACAAAATCCTTATGACTTTATTTTCCAATCCGCATAAAATTTTTACGCGCGAGGAAATTTTAAACGGAATCTGGGATATGGCAGGAAATTTTGTCAATGACAATACGTTGACCGTTACGATGAAGCGTCTGCGCGAAAAACTGGGCGACAAAGAGGAGAATGTGATTGTCACAGTGCGCGGGATCGGGTATCGGCTGAATCTATGACGAAATATTGATAATTTGCATAAAAAAGAATATAATATATGTAAAATGAAAGCATATGTATTAAATATTGCAGAAAGGTGTGAGAATATGACAACAATTAGTTTGCGTATGGATGATGAGATGAAAAAGGAACTGGATGAAATGTGTGAAGCAATGGGAATGAATATTTCCACATTTTATATGGTGTATACGAAAAAGGCATTGAGAGAACGGAAAATTCCGTTTGAAATTGAAGCACCACAAGATCCATTCTATTCAAAAACCAATCTGGAACACATTCGGGAATCCGATCGCCAGATCAAAGAGGGAAAGGTTGTGGTAAAAACGATGGAAGAACTGGAGGCTATGGCGGGTGAGTAAAATTACATTTTCGGAGGAGGCATGGAAGGACTATTTGTATTGGCAGATGCAGGATAGGAAGACATTGAAAAAAATAAATGAACTGCTCAAAGATATACAAAGGACGCCTTTCGATGGGAAGGGAGAACCGGAAGGATTACGGGGTGATTTGAGTGGTAAATGGAGCCGCAGAATTAATCAGAAAGACCGTCTGGTTTATGAAGTGACGGACGGAATGATTGAAGTGGTACAATGCAAAGGGCATTACAGTGATAAATAATGGAATACGAAAATAAAGAAGCAAAAAAACTATTCCGGTGTTTTCTATGGTGTAGTGTTATTATTTTAGTTCTTTCAGGAACTGTGGCAATGTTTGCAGTTCGCAGCTATCGTGTAAAAGAAAATGAGGCAGTAACTGCAATGCTTGGCATCGTACTGAAAAACGATGGCAGTGACACAGAGGAATCCAGACAGGAAAAAATATCAGAGTGCATGCACATGTTAGAGCACCCGCATGCATATCAGAAATCCCATCAGAAAGAGATAAAAGAAGCAGAAAAAATCCTGCAAAGTTATGGCATATCAGAGGCGGAACCGGTGATTGCCGGAACAAAAACCATGGAACGCAGGATTCTTTTGAGGACGCTTGGCGGTGTGCTACTGGCGGAACTTGCAGCCGGAGGTCTGTTTTTCATTTATCAGAAACGGCGGAGCCGTAAACTTGCGGAACTGTCGGATTACATGGAAGAAATCGTTCGCGGTCATTATGATCTGGCACTGGCGGACAACACGGAGGATGAACTAAGCCATCTGAAAAACCAGCTTTACAAGATCACGCTGTTTCTAAAAGAAGAATCCGACCACGCAAAAGAGAAAAAGACCGCGCTTGCAGAATCGGTTGCAGACATTTCCCACCAGTTGAAAACACCGCTTACTTCAGCATCCATTCTGCTGGATAACCTCAATGAAAACGAGCAGATGCCGCCGGAAACCCGCAGGCGTTTTCTGCGCGAGGTCTCCCGGCAAATTTATTCCATGAACTGGATGATCGTAGCTATGTTAAAACTGTCCCGGCTGGATGCGGGAATGGTTGCACTGAAAAAAGAGCCGTTTTCCGTCAACCGGATGCTTACGGAGGCAATCGATCATCTGGAAATTTTTGCGGAACTGAAAGGCGTAAAAATCCGCGTTTGCGGCATGGAAGCACAGGTGCAGCGGGTGGGCGATTTGGACTGGAACCGCGAAGCGGTACAAAACATTCTGAAAAATGCCATTGAGCACAGCAAAGAGGGTGAAAACGTGACGGTAACGCTTTCGGATAATGCAGTTTATACGTCTGTCTCCATAGCAAATCCGGGGGCACCGATCACAAAAGAAAAGATAAAGAAAATTTTTGAACGCTATTACAGTGCCGCAAACGATGGAAGCAGCAATATCGGAATCGGACTGCCCCTTGCAAAAGCCATTCTTGAAAAACAAAATGCTTATCTGAGTGTTGAATCCGAAAATGGATACAATGTTTTTCTCATAAAATATTTAAAATAACCTGACAAATTTCAAAAATGTCACGGAGATGTCACCTGCCATGCGTAAGATGAAACCTGTAAAGGAGGAAAGAACACAATGGAAATTTTAAGAGCAGAACATCTTACAAAGATCTATGGCAAAGGCAATACAAGTGTGACCGCAGTCAATGATCTGTCTCTTTCTGTTGCACAGGGCGAATTTGTGGCAGTTGTCGGCAGTTCCGGCAGCGGAAAATCGACACTGCTTCATATGTTAGGCGGCGTGGATCAGCCAACGGAGGGGAAGGTCTGGATACAGGGAGAAGATATCTATACGCTGAGCACGGAAAAACTGGCAATTTTCCGGCGCAGGCAGATCGGTCTGATCTATCAGTTTTTCAACCTGATCCCGACATTAAATGTGGAGGAAAACATTACACTGCCGTGTGAACTTGACGGACAGACAGTGGATAAAAAGCGTCTGGATAAGCTGATTGATGAACTGGGGCTTACCGGAAGAAAAACGCATCTTCCGGAAGAACTTTCCGGCGGACAGCAGCAGCGCGTATCCATCGGGCGGGCACTGATCAACCGTCCGGCAATCGTTCTGGCAGATGAACCGACAGGAAATCTGGATAAAAAGAACAGTGACGAGATCGTCGAGCTGCTGCGCAGAGCGAATCAGGAATACAGACAGACCATCATCATGATCACACATAATCTCGAGATCGCAAAGACCGCCGACCGTGTGATTGCCATTGAAGATGGAAAAATCATAAGGGAGGGATAGACATGGTTACTTCCATTATGAAAAAACGGACAATCCGCGAGCGAAAGAAAAACAGACGGCAGACCATTGCCGTGTGGATCACAACCTGCATTGCCACGGCGTTGTTTGCCGCAGTTTTTTCCTTTGCTTCGTCCTGTCAGGCGGGACTGATCGAATATGCAAAGGATTTAAGCGGAGATTATGACTATGTATTTTACGATGTGCCGCGTGAGGAGGCGGATCACATTGTAAATAACCGCAAGGTCGCGACCGCATACCAGAGCGCAGGACTTGGGTATGCAAAGCTTTCCGGCAGTAAAAATCCCGATAAACCGTATGTATATCTGACCGCAATGGACAATCGGGCCATGCAGAAAAATGCCCTGCATCTGATCAAGGGACGTATGCCCAAAAACGATCATGAGATTTTGCTTTCCCGGCATATGATGACGAACGGTGGCGTGGAATATCGTGTGGGGGATACGATCACACTGGACATTTCCGAACGTGAGGATAAGAACGGGAATGTGCTGACACAGTCGAGCGGTTACCGGACGGGAGAGAAACTGAAAAAGAAATTTACGGCATCTTTTCAGGTGGTTGGTATTGTGCAGCGTCCGAACTTTGGATTTGAGGAGTGGACAGCACCGGGCTACAGTGTAATTACATATCTGAATCCAAAGGGAGATAATATCCCGGCAAAGTATATGCAGCGCACGGATATTTACTGCAAGTACACGAAAGCAGGGCTGCGTGACCGGGCACAGACAACAGCGGATATTGTGGGTGTTACACTTACCCCCGGCGTACAGAAATTTCCGTTTGTCAAAGATGAACGCATCACAAACCGCCAGATCAATGATCTGATGGAGCAGTCCCCGTACCGGTTTTATGAAAACTGGGGGCTGATAAGATTTGAGCGCATGGATATCGGTCAGTCGGCGTATCACATGCTCTATCTTGCAGTTGCGGTCACAAATGTTATCATTCTGGCAGCGGCGGTAAGCTGCATCGGTAGTAGCTTTGCTATTTCTATGGAGGAAAAGCGAAAGAGTTACGGCATGCTTGCCTCGGTCGGTGCCACACCGCGGCAGATTCGGCAAAGCGTGTATTACGAGGTATTTCTGACAGGGCGCACCGCAATTCCCCTGGGAACTGTGCTGGGACTGTTGCTTTCGACAGGCGGAATTTTTGCTATCAAAGCGTTGTTGTACGGGCAGAATACCGTACAGTATCTGCATGTTCATGTGGCATGGCAGATGCTTATCGCCGGTATCTTACTTTCGGCTGTCACTCTTGTTCTTTCCGCGCGCCGTCCGGCAAAACAGGCGGCAGAAAGTTCCCCGGTTGCGGCAATGCGCGGGCAGGCAAAGAAAAGCCGCCGGGCAAAAAAACGGACGATTACGGCTACAATCGCAGGATGTACGGCACTTTTTATTCTGGTATCCTATTTTATGGGAGTACAGACGATTTCGGTAGGACAAAGCAACCATATGTTTGACGATCATGCCAATGTTTCGGTGGATGTGCAGGGAAGCTGGGAGGCAAACTGGTCTGCGGTTTTGCAGAGCACAAAGGAAAAAAGCGTCACGGAAGCGGCAGTCCTGCGGACGGCGGCATATATCGTGAATACGAAAGAGGTACCGTATACACAGACGCATATCCAACGAAATGGAGCACCGGATCTCAAACATGAGACGACAGCAGTGATCCAGGTACTGGCAGTCGGAGAAACAGCGTACCGCAATTACCTGAAAGAACTGGGACTTTCCTATGAAACGGCAAAAGATTGTGCGATATTTTACAATGCGTATGCCGGGTACTGGGACGGAAAGGAAACCACATGGAAGGTGACAGATTACAAAACAGGCGACTGGATCAGGGGACAGTTCTGCCACGAAGAACAGAGGGAGGAAACGCCGGACATGACCGATCAGGTGCAGATCGCAGCAGTCACAACCAGGCGGCCGTTTGGAGTCGATACGTCGCAGGGCTATACAGATTCCGGAACCATCATTGTCAGTGATGCATGGCTCGATGCCCATGATCCGCAGGGTGGTGCAAAAATTACCGTAAAATACGCCAGTACCGATCCGGGAACGCTCACACAGGCACTGGAAAAAACCTATGATTTTTATCCGGAGGAAATCCGAAACCGCGATCTGCAGAACCGGGAAAACAATATGCTGTTGTTTGTAGATGGAATTGCACTCTATGGATTTTTGCTTGCAGTGCTTTTAATCGGTGTGACGAACATCTGTAATACGGTGCTGACCGATCTGTGGCAGCGGAGACGGGAATTTGTCATTTTGCGCTCGGTCGGCATGACACCGAAGCAGGAGAAACAGATGCTTGCAAAAGAGTTTTTCGGATATGGAAGGAATGGCATTGCTATAGGGCTTGTCATTGGAGGCTGTGCGTCTGCATTGTATTACAGGATCTTTGCCTCTGGTGTGCAGGGCGCGTTATGGTTTTGTGTTGCGGCAACTGTAGTGATTATGGTTGGACTCCTGTTGTTGTTTGCCGGTATGATAAGGTATGCAGCAAAATCGTATCATTCCTGATAGTTGTTCGCTTAGTGGCTTGTGTACTATGCAAACATTTCAAAAGGAGTGAACTTATATCCCTGAAAGGGAAAAAACGCCAGAACCGTCATTTGCCGGAACTGGCGTTTTTTTATTAGGGGTTTATTTATCAAGATAATGATCTTTACAGGAATAAATTTCAACGACGTTGTCATCAAGGAGTTTGTAGATCAGGCGATCTTTGTCGTTGATCCTTCTGGAATAATAGCCAGAAAGATTTCCCTTTAAAAGTTCAGGTTTTCCTTCACCTGTGAGTGCTCCATTTCTCATAATATCAGAAATTAATTTGTTGATTTTCTTTAAGGTCTTTTTGTCCTGGGCATGCCAGTACATATATTCATTCCAGGCCTGTTCTGTAAATTGTGGTCTACTCATCGGCTAACTGTTCCAGTTCTTCCATAGATTTTATGACAACTTTGCCTTCTTTTGCCTGCTGGATGGATGTGTTCATTTTGTACATATATTCTGCGTTATGTTTTATCCTCTGTAATTCATTGTATTCTTCTTCACTGATCAGGACAACATTTTTTCTTTTCGGCCGGGTGATAATAACACTGTCTCCATGCAATGCTTTATCAATGTAAAATTTCAGATTTGCTTTTAAATCGGTTGCTACGGTAGCGGTCATCATATAAGCACTCCTTTCTGTTAGGTACGTGATACGGTATAATATCAGATGCTTTTTTCGGTACTTATATTATATGAGAAATCAGAAGAAAATACAATGGAAAACCCAAAAACATAAATAATACATAAATAATAATTTTCAAGTTTCGGTTGAACATTCATATAGAACTCTTTATAATAAAAAAGGGGAATGGCTGAAAAAGCCATTTTCCTTTTTTCATGAAGAAACTGAGAATAGAAAGAGGTAATGAATGAAGACAGCATTTCAGATTTTCCGCAGGGATGTGCGACGTCTGTTAAAAAACCGTGCCGCGACACTGGTTATGATCGGCGTATGTCTCCTGCCGTCTTTGTATGCATGGTTTAATATTGCCGCAAACATGGACCCGTATGCAAATACTTCGGGAATCAGGGTGGCAATTGCCAATTGCGATACAGGAACCAAAACCGACGTGATCACGATGAATGCAGGCGATTCGATTGTTGAAAAACTGAAAGAAAACAAGTCGCTGGGCTGGCAGTTTGTCAGTGAAGAGAAAGCAAAAGAAGGTGTTCAGGCAGGAGATTACTATGCGGCAATCGTCATTCCGGAGAATTTCAGTAGTTCCCTGGTAAGTATTCTCTCCGGAGACCTGAAACGCCCGAAGCTGGACTATTATGTTAATGAAAAGAAAAATGCCATTGCACCGAAGATTACGGATACCGGTGCGACAACGGTGCAGCAGCAGATCAACGACACATTTTCCGCCACGGCATCTTCGGCAGTATCAGAAATTGTAAAGTCTTCCGCAGACAGTATTACCAGAGGACTGGACGATACACAGTCGGAACTGACATCTGCCATTACCGAAGTTCAGAATAATTTAACGGATTATCAGAAGCTGGTAAAAGAATTTCAGAAAAAAGTAGATAAATCCGATGCACAGATCAAAGAAATCAAGGAGTCTTTGGATCAGGTGGATGAGGCAGCAAAGGACAGCTCTTCTTCTTTAAAAGAAACTTCTGTATTGCTGGAAAAAAGTCAGACGGCACTTGGAAAATTTTATAAACAGTTCTCCAATGGGCTGACCGGCGGGGAAGTTTTTCTGGATGAAGTTTCGTCCTCGGCTTCTAAGAGTCTGAATAAGTTTGAGATAAAGGCAGATAAGGCAAATCTTGCGGTTGGGGACAGTCTCGATACGATCACCCAGATCAATGAGAAAAATGCCAAGCTTCTCAAAGATCTGGAAAAGTTAAATCAGAATCTTGGAAAAGATACACAGTTATCAGCATCTGTCGGACAGGAAATCTCACAGCTGCAGACGCAGAGCATTTCTGCGCAGAAACTGGTAAATTCATTGAAAAGTGCAAATACCAGTATGCGGAAAGTGTTAAAGAATTCCAAAGATACGAGAAGTTCACTGGAAACGCTTGCAGAGGATAACCGTGAGAGTTTTCAGGACAGCAGGATCGATTTCAGCAAAAATATTTACCCGCAGCTGGACCAGTCACTGGAAGGACTGGCGAATGTAAGCGGGGATCTGTCAACAACATTACATAGCATAACATCCATGACAAAACAGATGAGAGATCTGCTGGATCAGTTAAAATCTGCATTGCACAGCAGCTCCCAAGTACTTACGCAGACGGGCAATGTTATGGACCAGGTGGATCAGAAACTGCAGAAAATTGTCACGGATCTGCAGACGCTGCAGAATTCGGATATGTATCAGAATATCCTGTCACTGGAAAAGATTGATGCCAAAGACATTTCCAATTTTATGTCTTCTCCGGTAAATATAAAGACGGATGTCCTGTATGAAGTGGAAAATTACGGAACGGGAATGACTCCGTTTTATACGAATCTGGCACTGTGGGTAGGCGGACTGATACTGGTTTCCATTTTAAAACAGGAAGTGGACCGGGACAAAGAGGTGCCGGATTTTACACCGACAAGTGCGTATTTTGGGCGTATTCTGCTGTTTCTTATCATAGGACTGATCCAGGGGGCTATCGTATGTGCGGGAGATATTATTCTGCTGAAAGTACAGTGTCTGCATCCGGTAAAATTTATTCTTGCCGGAATGTTAACTTCCTTTGTTTATGTGAATCTGATCTTTGCACTGGCATCGACGTTTAAGCACATGGGAAAAGCACTGGCGGTTCTTCTGGTAATTTTACAGATTCCGGGTTCTTCCGGAACGTATCCGATTGAAATGATGCCGGAATTTTTCCAGAAACTTCATCCGCTGCTTCCGTTTTCTTATTCGATCAGTGCAATGCGGGAATGTATTGCCGGATACTATCATCATACCTATAGAAGCAGCCTTGGAAAACTGCTGGTATTTTTACTGGTCGCATTGTTTATCGGGCTTGTACTCCGTCCGCTTCTGATGAATCTGAATCATCTGTTTGATGTCAGACTTGCAGAAACCGATCTGATGATCTGTGAGACGGATTCCAAGGGCAGGGATAATCCACAGCTGCAGCGGATTATGCAGGTAATTATGAAAGATGATGCGTGGAGAAAGAAATTAACAGAGAAAACACTCGCGTTTGAAAAATATTATCCGGTCATGGTACGCTCCGGATTTATCTGTATGATGGTCATACCACTCGTATTTCTGATTTTGATGTTTAGTCTGGAATCCAAACTGGTTTATCTGATTTTGTGGATCGTTTCTTTACTTGCGCTGATTCTGTATCTGTTGATTGTGGAATATCTGCATGAAGAGATGAAAAAGAAATCTGTTTTGGGAGAGATGAGTTCCGAGGAACTGATGAAGATTTTGAAGGAGGAGAACAGCAAATGAAAAACATTCTGAAAATTTTCATCGGCGACGTGAAACGGATTCGCAAAAATGTAATCGCAATGATTGTTGTCATCGGTGTTCTTGTCGTTCCGTGTCTGTATGCATGGTTTAATATTGCGGCAAGCTGGGACCCGTATAACAATACGGGAAATTTAAAGGTTGCGGTGGCAAGTGTGGATGAGGGATATACCGGAAGTCTGATTCCCATTGAGATGAATGTAGGGGAACAGGTGATTTCCGCATTAAGGGAAAATACACAGATGGACTGGGTATTTACCAGCAAAGAAAAGGCAATGGAGGGGGTAAAATCCGGACAATATTATGCGGCGATTGTTGTTCCGGAGAAATTCAGTACCCAGATGATGAGTCTGTTTTCCGATCAGATTCAAAAGCCGGAAATTATTTACTATTCCAATGCCAAGGAAAATGCGATTGCGCCAAAAGTGACCGACAAGGGCGCAACCGCGATCCAGAAACAGGTGAATCAGGTATTTATACAGACAATATCCGACACGGCGATGACGGTGTTTCAGTCGGTCTCTAATATGGCTGAGGCAAACGGAGCAGACCGGCTGGTGGATAATCTGATTCACAATCTTGAGGATGCATCGGATGACATGGATATGACTGCATCCACGCTGGAAACTTTTTCGGGGATTACGTCTTCTGCCCAGTCCCTGCTGAATACGTCTTCTGATTTTTTTAAAGAACTGAAAACAGAGTCTGCGGATGGAAAACAGATTCTGGAAAATTCCAAAAAGACGTTTACCGATATGAAAACGACAATAAGCAGTGCGACCGAGAGCGTGGGCAAAGCACTGAAAGCAGGCCAAAAGGTATATTCTGAAATGAACCTGCTTTTGGATCAGACGGTGGAAGATGGAATAAATGGCAGTGAGGATACGGTGGATACCCTTGTAAAAGCAGCAAAGACGGTGGATAAAAACATCAAGTCATTTACAACACTCCGGGATCATCTGATTAAGCTTTCGGAAAAACATCCGGAAACCGATTCCTCAATAGGGCCTATGATTGAAAAGATCAACCGTTCTATTGAAAAACAGGAAGAACTGCGGGATGATCTGACCGATACCGCGGCTTCCATGAAGAAGTCCACTACAGGTCTGATCTCTGACAAGAAAGCTTTGGATGCCCTTGTAAAAGAAAATCAGAAACGTCTGCAGCAGATCAGCAAAGAATATGAAAAGGATGTAAAAGGAACTCTGCAGAACCTTGCAGATTCGATCGGTGAAACATCAAAAGACATTACCGGTCTGACGAAACAGATCAATGCAAGTGCAAAGGGGGTTTACACGTTAACGGACACTGCAGGATCTGATCTGTCAGAAATACAGACCTGTCTGGATGATTCCGGTAAACTTTTACGTAAATCTGCAAATAAATTAAAAAAGATTACGGATAAGCTCACAAAAGCAAAAGACAACGGGGATTATGCGGATCTGGAACATATGATCTATGATAATAAGTCCGGAGTCAGTGCTTTCCTGTCGGCACCGGTGGAACTGAATACGAAGAAAATTTATCCGATTGATAATTATGGTTCTTCCATGGCACCGTTTTATTCGACACTTTCTATCTGGATCGGCGGAATCGTGCTGGTTGCGATGTTAAAAGTGACCGTTTCCGAGGAAAGCATAAAAAAGATGGGACTGAAAAAGGTCAAAATTCATGAAATTTACCTTGGGCGCTGGATCATATTTCTGATCCTTGGTCTGTTGCAGAGTACGCTGATTGCACTGGGGGATCTGTATTATCTTGGGATTCAGTGTGAGCATACATTTCTGTTTTTATTTGGGTGCTGGTTTTCAAGTATAGTCTATGTCACGATCAGTTATACGCTGACGGTTTCATTTGGGGATATCGGAAAAGCAGGCAGTGTGGTTTTACTTGTTATGCAGGTTGCGGGAACCGGTGGAACTTTCCCGATTGAATGTGCTCCGAAATTTTTCCGGGCTGTGTATCCGCTTCTGCCGTTTACGCACAGTATGGCAGCCCTGAGGGAATCGGTTGGAGGCTGTTATGGGAACGATTACTGGATGGATCTGGCAAAACTTGGCATCTTTCTGGTGATTGCACTTTTTGTCGGACTTGTACTTCGCAAACCGATTATCCGGATGAATGAAGCATTCACCGAGCAGCTGGAGGAAACAAAAATAATTTAAACATAGAAATGAGGGCAGAATTGTTTTATTTTTGCGCAGTAATGTGAAAGATAATTCTGCGAAAATGCCGTATAATGCAGGTATTCAAATATGAGAGAGGCAAGGAGGATACGGTATTGAATAAGGCATGGTGGAAAGAAGCGGTTGTATATCAGATTTATCCGCGGAGTTTTATGGATTCAAATGGAGACGGCATCGGGGATCTCAATGGTATTACGGAGAAATTGGAGTATTTACAGGAGCTTGGGATTGACGTGATCTGGCTTTCTCCGGTGTACCAGTCACCGAACGATGATAACGGTTATGATATCAGCGATTATCAGGCGATCATGACAGAATTTGGAACGATGGAAGATTTTGACCGGATGTTAAGCCGTGCACATGAGCTCGGCATTAAGATCATGATGGATCTGGTTGTAAACCATACATCCGATGAGCACGCATGGTTTGTGGAGAGTAAAAAGAGTGTCGACAACCTATACCGTGATTTTTATATCTGGAGAAAAGGTAAAGAAGACGGATCGGAGCCAAACAACTGGGGCTCCTGTTTCAGTGGTTCCGCATGGAAATACGATCCGCAGACCGATATGTATTTCCTGCATCTGTTTTCCAAAAAACAGCCGGATTTAAACTGGGATAATCCAGATGTGCGGGAGCATGTGTTTGACATGATGAACTGGTGGTGTGAAAAAGGCATCGACGGATTCCGCATGGATGTGATCAGCCTGATCTCCAAACCGGAGGGGCTGCCGGACGGTGTGCCTGGAGAAAATGGTTACGCCGACAGCGGCTGTGCCAACGGTCCGCATGTGCATGAGTATTTAAAAGAAATGAATAAAAAAGTACTTTCCCACTATAACCTGATCACGGTTGGAGAGGCTTCCGGTGTCACATTAGAGGAGGCAAAGAAGTATGCCAGTGCAGATGGCAGCGAGTTAAATATGGTCTTTCAGTTTGAGCATGTGGGAAGCGGACCGGAAGGAAACAATCGTTTTGGAAAGTGGGACAGCCACAAAATGTCACTGCCAGTATGGAAAAAGATTCTTTCAAAATGGCAGACTGGGCTGGAGGGAAAGGCATGGAACAGTTTATTTCTGGCAAATCATGACCAGCCGCGTTCGGTATCCTGGTTTGGAAATGACAGTGCCGAATACCGTGAGATTTCCGCAAAGATGCTTGCTACCTGCCTGCATATGATGCAGGGAACGCCTTATGTATATCAGGGTGAGGAACTTGGCATGTGCAATGCATATTTTGATAAACTCGAGGATTACCGGGATATTGAAAGTCTCAATGCTTATAAAGAACTGACAGAAACCTGCGGTGTTTCCCATGAAGAAATGATGGGATATTTAAAGCGCATCAGCCGCGACAATGCCCGCACACCGATGCAGTGGGATGATAGTGCAAATGCTGGTTTTACCACAGGAACACCGTGGATTAAAGTAAACAGCAATTACAAAACGGTCAATGCAAAGCAGCAGACAACCGATCCGGATTCGGTATTTTCTTATTATAAAGAGCTGATCCGTCTACGCCATGAAAACGATATTATCGTGTACGGAGAATACGAACTGTTAGAGCCGCAGAATGAAGAACTGTTTATCTACACAAGGACATGGAACAACGAACAGCTTATGGTTCTGTGTAATTTTACCGACAAAGATGTGGTCATTCCGGCAGCGGTGATGGCGCAGATTCCGGCAGATGCACAGATACTTATCAGTAACCATGTGGGAAATTTAGAGGCAGTGCTCCGCCCGTATGAGGCAAGAGTTTACCGCTATAACGTAAAATAAAAATTGCAGGGGCAGCACTGGTTGCTGTCCTGGGGGAGGAACGTATGGAAAAGAAATGGTGGATGGGAAAAGTTGCATACCAGATCTGACCGAAGAGTTTTGCAGACAGTCATGGAGACGGGATCGGAGACTTGGAAGAAATCATTGGAAAACTGGATTATTTAAAAGACCTTGGTTGGATATCATCCGGATTTCCCCGGTGTATCAGTCCCCGCTTGTCGATCAGGGATAGGATATTTCCGATTATTATGATATCAATCCGCTGTTCGGCGATATGCAGACCATGGATCGGCTGCTGGCAGAGGCAAAAATGCGCGGAATGTACATTATTATGGATCTGGTCGTCAACCACTGTTCGGATGAGCATATCTGGTTTCAGAAAGCCATGCAGGACCCGGATGGGGAATGCGGAAAGTATTTTTATATTGCGGAGAAAAAGGACGGAAAGCTGCCGTGCAACTGGCGGTCCTATTTTGGAGGAAGTGTCTGGGAGCCGATCCCGGGAACCGATAAATATTATCTGCACTCGTTCCACAAAAAACAGCCGGATCTGAACTGAGAAAATCCAAAGGTGTGGCAAAAAGGGACGCTGGGATTTAAACGAAGAAGTCACCGCTGAAAAGTATAAAGAGGTTGTGTTTGACAGCCAGCTTCGCACGGGTGAAATCGGCTTTTTGTCCAACATCATTGAAAACCATGATGAACCGCGTGGTGTCAGCCGCTACATCCCAAAGGCAGATCTTTCGGACAAACGCAAAAAAGCACTTGCCGCCGTGTACTTTTTCCTGCAAGGGATTCCGTTTATCTATCAGGGGCAGGAGATCGGCATGGAAAACTGTGCATTTCCGGACATTGATGCCTATGATGATATCAGCACGCTGGATGATTACCGGGTGTGTCTGGATGCGGGCTGCACGAAGGAGCAGGCACTTGAACTGGCGCACCGGTTCAGCCGTGACAACGCGCGTACACCGGTACAGTGGAGCGATGATAAGTATGCCGGCTTTTCCACACAGGAACCGTGGCTGATGGTAAATCCTGATTATAAAGAGATCAATGTGAAAAAACAGGAAAAAGAGCCGGATTCGGTATTGTCATTTTTTAAATAGATGATCACACTTTATAAGGATGCGGCATATCATGACACGTTTACATTTGGTACATTTGCACCGTATGCGAGGGAGCAGAAAAAGCTGATCGCATACAGCCAGGGGCTTTTAACTATAATTTTAAATACATTTTTTTAATAAATCAGAATCATTAAGTGCCAGATTGAGTAGATGACTGAGAATAGAAGGATAATCCGGTCCCAATGATTTTACTTTTTCTATATTTGCCGGGGAAATTTTTACAACAACACTGTCCATGCGGTGAAACTGTTGTAACATTTTTTCTGTCATTTCAGGACAGTCTTCATCAAAAATCACAGGCATTTTTTCAGCAGCTTCTAATTCCTGCAATTCTTCCGGAGTTAATTCCGGAGAAATATCAGACATTGAAATCTTCGCCATACAGATACCTCTCTTTCTCAGATTTTGTTGCTAAACGAGCGGAAATAATTCGGACAAGGTTATCTTGTTTAAACGTACATACAACAAATAAAACATTTCCGATTTTTCCAAGAATATTATAGCGTTCTTCTTGTGGATGTTCTTCATCGTATCGAATCAATTTATTATCATCAGCAAAAATTTTTACTGCAGTTTCAAAACGGATTCCATGTTTTTTAAAATTTATATCCGCTTTATTATCATCCCACTCAAAAACTGCATTTTTATAGTCGAAATCAAAAAATTCGTACATGCCTTCTCCTTGCGTAAAATATTCCCTCTTTCATTATATACAGAAATCATTATTTTAGCAACGAAAACGTAAAAAGGACACTTTTCTTTTCTAAAAAAGATGATATGATATTTTGAGAAAGAAAAGGAGCACATTTACATTATGAAACCAAATTACCAGAAGACGATTTACGCCTGTTTCATCGGCTACATTGTGCAGGCAATCATCAATAATTTTGTCCCGCTTTTGTTTTTGACCTTTGAAAAAACTTATCAAATTCCACTAAGTAAAATCACGCTGCTGATCACCATTAATTTTGGAATCCAGCTTCTGGTGGATCTTCTTTCGGCAGGATTTGTCGATAAAATCGGATACCGGATATCGGTTGTGCTTGCGCACATCTTTGCGGCAGTGGGGCTGGCAGGGCTTGTTTTTCTGCCGGATCTGATGCCGGATCCGTTTGCCGGCCTTTTACTTGCCGTCTGTATTTATGCGCTGGGCGGCGGCCTGATTGAAGTGCTGATCAGCCCGATCGTAGAAAGCTGTCCGACCGACAATAAGGAAAAAGCCATGAGTCTTCTGCATTCATTTTACTGCTGGGGACATGTGGGAGTTGTATTGCTGTCCACCATCTTTTTCTCGGTTTTCGGTATCGGCAACTGGAAAATACTTGCCTGTATCTGGGCACTTGTCCCGATCTTGAATGCATGTCTGTTTGTCCGGACACCGATCGCACCGCTCATAGAAGAGGGGGAGACCGGAATGTCCATGGGCGAACTGTTTTGCAGCAAGGTGTTCTGGCTTATGATGCTTATGATGCTCTGTGCGGGGGCAAGCGAGCAGGCCGTCAGCCAGTGGGCATCTACGTTTGCGGAAAAAGGACTTGGCGTGACAAAGACGATCGGTGATCTGGCAGGACCGATGCTGTTTGCGATTCTTATGGGAAGTTCGCGGGCATTTTACGGAAAAGCCGGGCACAGGATGGATCTGGACCGTTTTATGCTATGCAGCAGTGTGCTGTGCATCCTGTCCTATCTGCTGATTGTTTTTTCACCGCTTCCGGTATTTTCTCTTGTGGGATGCGGCATCTGCGGCTTATCTGTCGGAATTATGTGGCCGGGCACGTTCAGCAAGGCATCGTCCGCCCTGCGCAGAGGAGGCACTGCCATGTTTGCACTGCTGGCGCTGGCAGGAGATCTGGGATGTTCCGGTGGACCAACGCTGGTAGGGGCGGTTGCCAGTGCGGCTTCCGACAATCTGAAGATTGGAATTCTTGTGGCAATCATCTTTCCGGTTGTCATGGCACTGGGGGTCTGCCTGTGTAAAAAGAAAAAGTATCCCGGGCTGGTGTAAATGGATGGGAAAACAGATTGACTTGTATGATTTTCGGGCGTAAAATCCCCTGTGGAAATACGAATTTTCACAGGGGATTATTTTATGGAAACCACAAACAGCAATTATTTCGGAACGGAAAAAATCAGCAGAATTCTGCTTAAAATTGCACCTCCGGTCATGCTCGCCCAGCTGATCCAGGCACTTTATAACATTGTAGACAGTTTATTTGTCGGAAAATATTCGGAGAGTGGACTGACGGCACTTTCCATTATTTATCCATTGCAGCTTCTTATGATTGCCATTGCTGTAGGAACGGGAGTCGGGATTAATACGGCAATGGCACATTATCTTGGTGTGCATGACGAGAAAAAAGCAAATGAATATGGAGGAATCGGAACACCGCTTACGCTGGTATTGTGGGTGCTTTTTGCGGCAGTCTGTTTCTTTTTTATGCCGGCATATGCAAGGATGTCTACGGATTCCCCGGAAGTCATAAAGGATGTGATTGTATACGGCCGGATCGTCTGCGTATTCAGTATCGGATTGTTTACCGAAAGTATCTGGACAAAGATTTTACAGGCAAATGGGGACATGAAGACACCGATGATCGCACAGATCGCGGGGGCACTGGTTAATATCGCATTGGATCCGTTATTTATTTTTGGACTGTTCGGGCTTCCGAAACTTGGGATTGCCGGAGCTGCCATCGCAACTGTTGTGGGACAGATTGTAGCGGCTCTTATTGTAATGAAAAAAGGGTTTCGCAAGTCTCCACCGCTTTCGGTGTATCCGCGGGATATCTGTTTTATTTATAAACTTGGAATTCCGAATATCCTTATGCAGTCGGCATATACCTTTTATATTCTTGGACTGAATCTGATTCTTGCAACCTTTTCCGATCAGGCAGTCACGGCACTGGGACTTTACTATAAGTGGCAGTCATTTTTCTTTATTCCGCTGGGGGCACTGCAGACCTGTATTGTGCCGGTGATCAGTTATAATTATGCATCGGGACGGATAGATCGCTGTAAGAAAACACTGTCCACTTCACTTGTGGGAGGAATGGGGCTGATGTTTATCGGAACGCTGGTTTTTAATCTGATTCCCGGACAGATGCTCCGTGTATTTACGAGTGATCCGCAGGTGATTGCAATCGGCACGGTAGGATTTCATTTTGTCGGAATCAGTTTTATCCCGATGGTCACTTCACTGATTTTTCCGGTGTTCTTTCAGGCAGTTGGTGCAGCGGTTAAAAGTTCACTTCTGACCGTTGTAAGGACCGTTGTGCTGTTTGTGCCGCTCGGGTATTTATTTTCCCGTCTGGGACTGAATGATTTCTGGTTTACATTTCCGGTGACGGAAGTCATCACCACGCTGGTCGGGGTGTTCTTTTACCGGCGGTTTATGGCACAACAGAAGTGAAGAGTAACGATTGTATTTAGACAGAAAAAATAAATTAAAAATGGTTGCGATTTTTATAGAAATAGCATATTATAATATCAACAGGACTCCCCACACCTCTCACGTAAGTGATGTGTCCCATGGGGAGACATTTTTATTTTGGAAGAAATAATAGTGGATATAAGCGATGGTGTACGGGAAAATTATAGTAAAGCAGGGCATGATTATCAAATTATAAAACAGCCGAAAACCTATGAACAGCAAGTGGAACTTATCAAAGAAAAAGGCTTTATAGTGAATAATGATACGGAATGTATCAGTTTTTTAAAGCAGGCAAACTATTATCGTTTATCTGCTTATTTTCTTCCGTTTAGAAAAAAGAATGGAACATATTTTGTAGATATAAGTTTTAATAGAATTCAACGAATTTATAAGTTTGATAGCAAATTACGGGGAGTACTGTTTAATTGTATAGAGAGAATTGAATTACATTTAAGAACACAACTTGCTTATTACTGTGGACATGTCTATGGATCTTTGGGGTACATGGATAAGAGTATTTATAATAAAAAACACAATCATGATAAATTTAGAAAACTACTGAATGTTTGCATAGAGGAAAATAAAAACAGTTTAGTTGTTAAGCATCATAAGGAAAAATATGATGGAAAATTTCCGATATGGGTAATTATCGAATTCTTTTCGATGGGGATGCTGTCTTATTTTTATGCGGATTTACAATCGGGCGATCAGAAATATATAGCAAAAGAGATATATGATACATCAGTAGCGTGTTTAAAAAGCTGGTTACGTTGTATTACTGACTTAAGAAATCGATGTGCTCATTATTCAAGGTTATATTATTGGTCATTTACGGCATTACCTAAAATGCCAAAGGAATCTGTAGCACCACAAAATAGAAAATTATTTTCCCAGATATTAGTTCTTAAACTATTGTATCCCGATAAGAAAGAATGGAATAGCAGGGTTATGACAGAATTAAGGGCTGTAATAGAAGAATATGAGGATGACATATCGTTAAAACATATAGGGTTTCCACAAGACTGGTATGAGCAGTTGGAAAGATAGACAAACAAGGGATCACAGAAATAATTTGTGGTCTCTTGTTTTTATTAGTCGATAGGAATATTATTAAAATTTACAAATAATGATAGTTTAATGTTAAGAAAAGAGGTATAATAAATCAAAATCAACTAACTACTTGAGTGGAGAAAAATAAAATGAAAACATATTGCGAATTATATTTTTCGGGAACTTCTGACAATTTAAGAGCTTTTGTAAAAGAACTGAAAGCTTACATCAATGGTGATTGGAGACAAGTTGAACAGTCAGAAAGATGGGAAGATTATCTTTTTATTGATTATATTGGAACTGATGTGGATAAGGCCAGAGTTTCCATTTATTTAGGAAACGATTTAGCAAAAGGACAGATTAAGGTCGGAAACATAGTACCTTTGGAAAAAAATTCTCTTAGCATAGATGAGTACAATTCTGTCCTGAAAAAATTCAATCGAGATATTATTGAGCCGTATAAAAGGCATAATCACATTATTAACATTTCTGAATTAACTAACGATGAATTTGACCCCTTAACTGTAATATCTAAAGTTGCCCTTCAGAAACTAAGGGCATTTTGTGTTGCTGCTAATAAGTCAACTGGTTCATCACATCCTTGTGATCAGGAAAGATGGTATGAATTTATCTGCCAAACGGTTGAAGATGGACGTATATTTGACTACGAAACTTTGGCAAAATTTTTGCAAGACGAGTCCTATTGGGGTAAAAAGGAAAAGGGAGATATTGGAGTTATGGGAAGTTATGCTTGGGATTCAGAACATGCATATGAGTTAGCTGATGAATATGAAGCAGCATGTTCAGTCCTGAATTATTACAGAAAAACAAGAGGTATTTAAAATGAATTGGTGGGACTACCTTTTAACAGGATTGAGTGTTTTATGTACCGCCTTTTCGATTCTGGGCGCATATAAGTCCAACAAATACTATAGAAAAAGCAAAGCACTCACAAACTACGCAAATACTAATATTGCATACATAGAATCACAAAAAATTGTTTCAATACTGACCGAAATACTTAAATTAGCTAATAATAGCAGACGACAAAGAGGAACAAATTATCTAAAAGAGGTAAGCGAATATGCTGAAAAAATAAAAAATTCTATAAATAAAATTCGCGATAGTTTACCACCAGATGATTGCAAAGAAATTTTTGATTTGTTGAACTCTGGTGAGAACCGGGTTGAACGATATTTTGATTCTTTAATAGCCGGAACTGCATTTCCAGACCAAAAATTCATGTTAGACGAGCAGTTCTATACCTGTCAAACAGCAGTTCATAATATGCAGCTCTTGTTGAAAGAAAAGTTGGATTCAACTGGAGAAAAGCTCAAATAGAAAACAAAATTGAATATGCAACATTAAAGAACCTAAACATTAAGCGTTTAGGTTCTTTTTTGATGAAAAAGTCCTTGACTTTTCGTCTCTGGTATCGCCAACTGGAAAATACTTGCCTGTATCTGGGCACTTGTCCCGGTCTTGAATGCATGTCTGTTTGTCCGGACACCGATCGCACCGCTCATAGAAGAGGGGGAGACCGGAATGTCCATGGGCGAACTGTTTTGCAGCAAGGTGTTCTGGCTTATGATGCTTATGATGCTCTGTGCGGGGGCAAGCGAGCAGGCCGTCAGCCAGTGGGCATCTACGTTTGCGGAAAAAGGACTTGGCGTGACAAAGACGATCGGTGATCTGGCAGGACCGATGCTGTTTGCGATTCTTATGGGAAGTTCGCGGGCATTTTACGGAAAAGCCGGGCACAGGATGGATCTGGACCGTTTTATGCTATGCAGCAGTGTGCTGTGCATCCTGTCCTATCTGCTGATTGTTTTTTCACCGCTTCCGGTATTTTCTCTTGTGGGATGCGGCATCTGCGGCTTATCTGTCGGAATTATGTGGCCGGGCACGTTCAGCAAGGCATCGTCCGCCCTGCGCAGAGGAGGCACTGCCATGTTTGCACTGCTGGCGCTGGCAGGAGATCTGGGATGTTCCGGTGGACCAACGCTGGTAGGGGCGGTTGCCAGTGCGGCTTCCGACAATCTGAAGATTGGAATTCTTGTGGCAATCATCTTTCCGGTTGTCATGGCACTGGGGGTCTGCCTGTGTAAAAAGAAAAAGTATCCCGGGCTGATGTAAATGGACGGGATTGTATGCGGTATTTTACATTAAAAAGTGGGCAGCTATGCCCACCAAATGAAATCCTTCTTTTGGTAAGATAATACTATAAAAACTAAAAGGAGGATTTTTGCTTATGAAAAAAAGAATAGGAGCATTTTTTATGGCATTTGTTTTTGTGCTGGGCATGATTTCTGGATGTATGCCTGCCACAGTGTGGGCAGATGGTGATGGACAGGAACCTACAGGTCTGGTTATAAATGCATATGACATTGACTGGTCAGGTGAGACACCTCAGTTTAAAGAGGATGGAACAAATTGGAACAAGGAATTGGAGTGGTCTATTACAGGAAGCATGACTGCAAGATTAAAAAATAACAGTCAGGAAATTGTAAATGCGGATGAATTAACACTTGCATATTATGGACAGGAAGGACAAGAAGGTCAAGAAGAAATATCTGATGTGGGGGAAGTAACAGATATTGCAGATACAGGTCTGGTACAGGTGACGTTCAATAAAATTGGAATCTATAAATTATATATGAATAGTGAAAAGGCAGATGCTGTTTCGATTCAGGTAGGATATGGATCAGCAGGATTCTATACAGAAAAAACACGTACTGTAGAGAATCTGATCCAGTATGGGAAGGAGCATAATGTAACGGATTTTCAGAATATTTATTTTATTGTGGAAACACCAGAGAATAGCAGCTGGGATAAAAAGCTTACATGGGATGTCTGGGCAGATGGAAATGAAATCAAGGATTCTGCTGAGCAGGAAAAATATTTTACGGTGTCAGAAGAAAATTCAGACACGGGATTTGTTATTTATAAGGTAACACCGCAAAATGGAACATTTCGTCATCTTTCTATTAATGCCAGCGCACAGAACAGTGAAAATGGTTTGGAATTTGCTGAGGGGCTGGATCTTTTTTATGATGGAGAAATAACAGGTTTTAATGCAACCATGATGGATCTGGATGGGCAGGAAGAACCGGCAGAGTGGTCGAAGTATTTTGACTCGATAGTTACGGATTGGGTTCGTATTTCATTTTCCACGTATGATGGAAAGAATAGAAAATATTATGCAGCAGATGAACTGAAATGCAGGGAAAAAGATGGTACAGATGCAGGAGATACTTTATTAAAAAGGAATACATCTGATGCGCGGTATGTTGAACTTATGTTTCAGAAACCTGGAATATATGAGTTTTATCCAGATGGAAATGAACAGGAAATGGTAACGGTTAAGGTGCACATGCCAAGTGTTGCGTTTTACAAAAATCAGGAGGCAACAGTTGAAAATATATACCCACTCTCCGGTTCTTCCGGATCATATGAAGATATGAAAAGAGACGGATCTAAAGATGTGGTTCTTTATATGATTCCGAATTTTGAGGATATGCCGACATTTGACCATTTTGAATTTAAAATAAAATCATGGAATGAGACCGCAGAAAAAGAGGCTACAGAGGATTATTATACGTATGAAAAGCTTGATCCGAATGATGAAACGAAAGGTTATAAGATTATTGTAAAAAAGAAAAAGCAGGAATCATTTGGAATTATTGTAAACGCGGTTTATAAAGATGCGGAATGGAAATCGTCTGCATATGTTGATTCTGAATATGTTGGTGCTTATAGTGGTCTTACGGTAAAATCATGGATAATTGAAGATGAAAATGGAATATTTCAGCTGCATCCAGACAGTGGATGGGAAAAGGAAACTTGGATGTACACAACGGATATTAGAAAACCACTGTACTTTGCAGAAACGCAAGAAAATGGGACACAGACAGTCATAACGGAAAATCTGGTACTTTTGAAAGATGGAACGAAAATTGCAGAACTAGAGAAGGATAAAAAGAATCCGGATTTTGTAGTTCTTACAATTTCGGAAGCTGGTAATTATAAAATTGCGGTAAAAGGAAAAGAGTCTGATGCTGTCGCATTAAGGGTGGATGAGCCACATCTTGGTTTTTATTCCAAGGAAGATGGCAAAAGAGAGAATTTCCTGTATGATATTGTTGTCAAAAGCAACAGTTCAGAAAATCGTATATTTTATCTTGTTACACATCCGGATCCGGATTGTGAAATGAAGGATTTTCATTTTGAGGCTGTTGTTGAAGAAAATGGAAAAGAAAAAATAGTACAGGAAGGAACTTATTTCACCACAGAAGCGGTAAAAGAAGGAAAAATTTACCGAATTACGATTTCTGATTCTGACAAGCTTCCAGATGATTTTGATATTATTGCGACTGCAAAACAATATAATATACAGGATGAGAATGATGTATGGCAGCCGGAAATGGGAGTAAGCGTGCATGTAGATAAAACAAATACAGGTGGAAATACTGGAGGTGGAAGCTCCAGTGGCGGAAGTTCCAGTGGCGGAACGTCTGTTATTACACCAGCTCCGTCATCGTCACAGAATGTGGCTGTGAACACAACGGAGACAAAGAGTGGAACTACAACTAACAGTACCGGAAATATTGTAAAGACAGAGACAACTACTGTTAAAAATGCAGATGGAACTACAGCATCTACAACAACCAGATCAGAAATTGTTGATGTTGCAAAGAATACAACGGCAATTGTTACCGTGAAAAAGAATGCGGAAGGAATTGTATCTGTTGCGGAGGCTGCCGTTGAAAATGTGGTAGAGGCAGGAACACATGTTACCGTAAAGACAACAATTTCCGCAAAGGTAGTAAAACAGGTGACGGAAGCAGCAGGAACGACAGAGCTGACGATTAAGCAAACGGTGAAAGATTCTGATGGCAATGTTCGGTATGTAATTGAGGTGAATGCTGAAGATTTGACAGCTGGAGAGAAACTTACTTTGGTGAAAGTTGAAAACGGGAAAAAGATTTTAGTTACCAAACCGCTGACGGTTACCAAAAATGGGAATGTAAACGTAAAAGCACAAGAAGGTACTTATCAGCTTTTGAATGATTCAGATGCCACAAAACTGAAAAAGGAGATTTTAGATACTGTACAGCCTGCAAAGAAAAACTGCACAGTAGAGAAGGGGAAAAAGACAACGGTAAAACTCAGTAAAAAGCTTGACATGGATAACGTTGCAAAAGTAACCTATACTACATCTAAAAAGTCAGTTGTAAAAGTGAATAAAAATGGGAAAGTAATTGCAAAGAAAAATGGAACTGCTACAATTAAGATGACAGTAACATTAAAAGATGGAACCAAAAAAATTGTAAAAACAAAAGTAACCGTAAAATAAAAACGGTACAACAAGCAAAAATCCCAGGCACATATTGCAGTGTCTGGGATTTTTTATGTAAAAATTAACTTAAAGAATTTTCTCCGATTTCTTCTAGTAGTTCATAGGTTTCGTCTAATGACATGTGATGTTCTAACGCAAAGATGATGGCTGCATCAAAACGGTTGCGGGGATAAAGTTGTGGACGCTGTGCAATGGAAAGCATACGCTGGGTCTCTTCAAGTGGAAGTTCCAAAAAAATTGCAATCCGCAGAAGAAAATTCCGGGTAGGATTTCGTCTGCCGTTTAAAATCTGATAGGTATAGGAACGTTCCATATTCAAATTAACGATGATATCTTTGGGCTGCAGATGATGGTCTGTAAGAAGCTTGTTTAAATATTCCCCAATTGAGATATTATCAAAATTATCTTCTTTTTTAAATTCTTCAATATTCAGTTCCTTGATTTGTTTAAATAATTCATCCGTTGCTTTCATAACCTTCCCCTGTTGTATGGCTTCCTCCGTTTACCATATTTTAACATAATGAAAATGTAGGATGGTGGGCAAATCTGCCCACTCATTGATTCTGTTCATAGGCGCGTACAAACTGATCTTTGTTGTCGATTGCAAGCTGGATGTTGTCTAGCAAATCGGATAGACAGAAAAGATAAACATTTTCCTGTACGTTTTCTGGCGAAGTATGTGAATAAATATAAATGCAACTGGAATCAGCATCGGAAGTCCGATAAAGCACAAGCCGCAGGAGACTTAATATTTCATATTTATACTGATCATATGAACCAACCGTTTTTTTCAGGCAGCAGTCCCTGTAAACAAGTCGCTGCCGGATAATATCCACAGGAGAACTGGTTATTTCCGATTCCGGAATGTGATCGTAGGCTGCATAGTCTTCCGGTGGATTGCGTGTCAGTTCAGGTTCGGCATATAGTCCGGTTATCAGACTCTCAATGCTCTGGGTAAGCGCATCAGCGTCATTATTGAATGCTGCAAGGATAATAGCATCAACATCATCCTGAAAATTATATAGATTAAGATCCTGAACCCCTGCGTTGTCTGCAAGAGAACGAAAGCCGGTCAGGGTATGGTCAGACTGTGTGGAAGGAACAGAACCGGTGGTCTGGCTGTTTGGTACAGAAGAAAGTTTTTGCGATACCATAACACCTATACCGGAACCTATGGCAGAACCTGCCACAAGACCGGCAAACAGTATGAGCAATGGGTATTTCAGAAAAGAATGGGAAGGCATATGGCTGCGCTTTTTTTGTAACGTAAGAAGTGCCGCGGAAAATTCCTTGACAGAAGCATAACGTCTTTCTGGTTCAAAAGCCGTGGCTTTCTTCAAAATGATGGAAAGTTCGGGTGATGCACAGGAAGAATCCCCAAGCAGACTTAAAAATGTTTTTCCAAGTCCATATACATCGGTGCGAATATCACTCTGACTGAAACCGAATTGTTCCGGTGCTGCATTCCCGTAAGTTCCTACAAATATGGTATCTCGTGATTTTTCCGGGAGAAATTGCCGTCCGGCATCTACATCAATAAGGACAAGGAGAGCACGGCTGTTATCCCAGATGAAATTTTCGGGTTTGATATCCCGGTGGATTACAGGTGGGTGCAGAGCATGCAAAACCTGTATGCAGTCACAGCATTGTATAAAAAGTGGAAGGATCAAACTTTCAAATGCAGTGCCGCACGGCTGCTTTTCGCAGAGCTGCTCTGAAAAATCACTCAAAAGAGGTCCGTGGACATAAGAGCGCAAAAGAAAAGAGGTCTCTTCCTCTTCAAAGAAGTCAAAGGGTGTCGGGAAATGGTTAGATGATGCCTGGCTGAGAATATCATATTCCTGTTTTAAGGAGCTGCGGAACATGCCACGACAGCTTTTCAGTATAAAGGAAGTACCATGTATATCAGAAAGCAGGTACACGTGTTTGTCAGAAATTTCTTTAAGCACACTTGTCAGAGTATAAGTATCGGCAAGTTTTTGTGGAAGGGAATAATTTTTTATCTCTTCCCGGAAAGTGTTAATAAACTGTTTGGTTTTTGTATCTTGCATAGGAATCTCCTTTTGGTACTAGACAGGGACTGCCGAATTCATTACAATGGAACTTAATCGGAATAGTAGTATATTTATTTTAACATGGAGGAAGAAAAAATGGAAATTGTTTGCTTGGACTTAGAAGGTGTACTGGTACCGGAAATCTGGATCGCATTTGCAGAAGAGACCGGAATTCCAGAATTAAAGAGAACAACCAGGGATGAGCCGGATTATGATAAGCTTATGAAATACCGTATCGGAATTTTAAAGGAGCACGGTCTTGGATTAAAAGAGATCCAGGAGACAATCGCAAAGATCGATCCGATTCCTGGAGCAAAGGAATTTTTGGATAAACTGCGTGCCATGACACAGGTCATCATCATCAGTGATACGTTTTCCCAGTTTGCAGGCCCGCTTATGAAAAAACTCGGATACCCGACAATTTTCTGCAACTCGCTTGAAGTTGCTGATAACGGAGAAATCACAGGCTTTAAGATGCGCTGTGAGAAGTCCAAGTACACAACTGTCAAGGCATTACAGTCCATCGGTTATGATACCATCGCAAGCGGAGACAGCCACAATGATCTTGGCATGATCCAGGCTAGCAAGGCTGGTTTCTTATTTAAGAGTACCGATGCCATCAAGGCTGAATATCCGGATATTCCTGCATACGAGACGTATGATGAGCTGTTTGCAGCAATCAAAAAAGTGATTGAAGGATAATTTGTCGGAGATGAAAACAAAGAAGGAAGCTGTTGCATGAATGCACAGCTTCTTTTTTGTTGTATCGTTTTTTACAATACATGTGTTGGGAGAGAGGGTATGATAAGGACAAGTTAAGAAAAGTAATTGGTTCTTGGAAAAAACATAATGGAGGGCGATACATCGGAGATGTACCGCAGGCGATACCCCTTACGGGGCACCGCAATAAGGAGCACATCGCATGAGAGTTCCGCTCACGCGGAAGCGATGTACGAAGGCGATACCCCTTACGGGGCACCGCAGTAGACAAAGGCGTCTATGAGAAATCATAGGCGTCTTTTTGATTTTCACGGAAACCATACATGATTACACATAGAAAGGAAGGAGTTATATGAGCAGCAGAATTTCAGAACATCCAATCCTTGGAGAACAGCAGAAAGGGAAACTGGTTACATTCACCTATGACGGTAAAGAATTACAGGGATACGAGGGAGAACCGATTGCCGCAGCATTAAAAGCCGCAGGCGTGATGGTTCACCGTTATACCAAAAAGGAACACAAACCGAGAGGAATCTTCTGTGCGATCGGAAGATGCACCGACTGCGTGATGGTCGTGGATGGAAAACCAAATGTCCGCACCTGCATGACACCGCTTGCAGAGGGCATGAAAGTCCAGACACAGTACGGCGTATCGGATAAACCGTTTGAAGAACAGTAGAGGGGAGTGAACAATATGAAGCGTTATGATCTGATTATCGTAGGAGCCGGTCCATCCGGATTGTCTGCAGCAGTTGAGGCAGCAAAGCGAGGACTGAAAGTTGTAGTATTTGATGAAAATGAAAAGCCGGGCGGACAGCTGTTCAAGCAGATCCATAAATTTTTTGGATCAAAGGAACACAAGGCAAAAGTCAGAGGTTTTGTGATCGGGCAGCAGCTGTTGCAGGAAGCAGCGGATGCCGGTGTGGAAGTTGTGCTGAATGCAACCGTTATCGGCATGTATCTGGATAAAGAAATTGTGGTAAGGATCAAAGATGAGGTTCATCACTACAAAGGAGATTCCATTATCATTGCTACAGGAGCCGCAGAAAATATGGTTACCTTTGAGGGCTGGAATCTTCCGGGAGTCATCGGCGCAGGAGCCGCACAGACGATGATGAATCTGCACGGGGTAAAACCGGGAAACAAAATTCTGATGCTTGGTTCCGGAAATGTCGGTCTGGTCGTATCCTTCCAGCTGATGCAGTGCGGCTGTGATGTGGTTGCACTGGTTGATGCAGCACCCCGTGTCGGTGGTTACGGAGTCCATGCAGCAAAGGTTGCAAGAACCGGTGTCCCGTTTTATCTTTCCCATACCATCGTAAAAGCAGAGGGCGAGGAGTATGTGACCGGCGTTACGATTGCGGAAGTAGACGAGCATTTCCAGTTCATTCCGGGAACCGAAAAACATTTCGATGTGGATACGATCTGCCTGGCAGTCGGACTTTCTCCTATGTCGCAGCTGTTGAAGATGGCGGGCTGCGAGATGGAAGACAATCCAAAGCGTGGCGGACAGGTTCCGATCTGTGATGAATATGGCGAAACTTCGATCAAGGGCATTTTCGTAGCAGGCGATGTATCGGGGATCGAGGAAGCCAGCTCTGCCATGATCGAGGGACGTATCGCAGGAATCGCAGCTGCCCATTATCTGGGATATATGGATGAGGAAGAATTAAAGACAAAAGCCAAAGAGCAGGAGGATGCACTTGACGGACTGCGTCAGGGTATGTTTGCTCCAAAGAATCGTGGAAAACTCATCGAGAAGACAGAAGAAGGAATCGATATTTCCATGAATCTTCTGAAAAAAGGATATGTTGCAGATGATGAAATCGAACGCTTCCCGGGCGTGACACACAAAGTCGGTGTTCATCCGGTTATGGAATGTACACAGAATATTCCGTGTAACCCATGTCAGGATGCATGCCCGAAGCATTGCATCAGGATTGGAGAAAATATTACCTCCCTTCCGGTGGTAGATCCGGATGTGGATTGTATCGGATGCGGTATGTGCGTGGCATCCTGCTCCGGACAGGCAATCTTCTTAGTCGATGAAACGTATGAGCCGGGATTTGCAACCGTGACGCTTCCATATGAATTCCTTCCACTTCCGGAAAAGGGAGAAAAGGGATACGGAATGAGCCGGAGCGGTGAAAAAATCTGTGAGGCGGAAGTGGTATCCGTCAGGACATCGAAGGCATTTGACCACACGAATCTGCTGACGATTAAGGTGCCGGCAGATATGGCAATGAAAGCCAGATTTTACCGTAAGGCAGAAGCCTGATTCACAGAGGAGGAAAAAATTATGCATGAGATTAATGATAGATCAAGAGATATCGGACCTTTCGTACCGGGACCGGATGACGATATGATCATCTGCCGGTGTGAGGAAGTAACCAAAGGGGAAATTCGCAAAGCGGTGCACGATGGAATGTTCACACTGACGGAGATCCGCCGGTATTTAAGAACCGGCATGGGACTCTGTCAGGGACAGACCTGTGCAAAGCTGGTCAAAGGAATCGTGGCAAGAGAACTGAAAGTATCCCCGGCAGAACTGGAACCGGCAACATCCCGGGCACCGATGCGTCCGATCGAGATGCGCGTGTTTGCGGCAGAGGCAAAGGAGGGCGAGGAAGATGAAGAATAATGCGGAAGTAGTAATTATCGGTGGTGGAATCATCGGATGCGCAACAGCTTATTATCTGGCAAAAGAAGGGGTTTCCGTGATCGTACTCGAAAAAAGCGATCATATCGGAAACGGCGGTTCCTCAAGAAACGGAGGCGGTGTAAGACAGTCCGGACGTGATCCGAGAGAACTTCCGCTTGCCATGTATGCCGTGGAACACATGTGGCCGACACTGTCCGAAGAACTTGGTGTGGATGTGGAATACCATAAAGAAGGAAACCTTCGTCTCGGAAAGACAGCAAAGCACAAAGAAATCTTACAGGGACTGACGGACCGTGCCGTTGCACTGGGACTGGATGTGCGGATGATCGATGGAAAAGAAGTGCGTGAGATCAACCCATACTTAAGCGATGAGATTACCGTTGCCAGCTGGTGCCCGACCGATGGACATGCCAATCCGCTCGTTGCAACCCTCGGTTTTTACAAGAGAGCCAGAGAGCTTGGCGCAGAGTTTATCACAGGTGAGGATGTGCTCGAAATCCAGAAGATCAAAGGAAAAGCCAGACGTGTGGTAACCGCAGAAAATGTGTATGAAGGAGAAACCATCGTACTGGCATCCGGATATGAAAGCCGTCCGATTGCAGCGAGTGTCGGCATTGACATCCCGATGCGCAAAGAGCTGATCGAGGCACTGGTTACGGAGGCAGAGCCAAAGATGTTTCCACAGATGCTTGGTACCGCAGATGCGGATTTCTACGGCCATCAGACGAATCATGGATCTTTTGTTTTCGGCGGGGCCTCCGGATTTGAGGCAGAAAACCGTGACAATGGACATATGATTACTTCGAGTATCACTGCCCCGTGCATCTGTCGGGGAATTATGAAATACATTCCAAAACTTGCCGATGCAAAGATCGTTCGTACCTGGGCCGGATATGAAGATCTGTGTGCAGACGGAGTACCGGTGCTCGGACCGGTTAAAGAAGTGCCGGGACTGCTGTTAGCCTGTGCTTTTACCGGACACGGATTTGGAATTTCACCGATTGTCGGAAAACTGTTATCCGAACTGGCCATGGGAAAAGAAACTACACTGGATCTGCATGAACTGCGGTATGACCGGTTTCAGGCAGTGATCTAAGATAGTAGGATTGTTGTATAAAAAAGAATACAAGAGTAGCAATCAAAAAGATAGTATGGTATATTATAAGCACAAATAAGTAGCAAAGGCGCTATAGTAGGTGATACTATGGCGTCTTTTTTGTTTATTTGCTTTGATATTCCATACCTCTGAAAACATAAGGAGGAAATACATATGGATACCAGAATTAAATTTTTATATTTGAGTGAACCAGATATGATCAAGGCCGGGGTAAAGAATATGGATCAGTGTGTGGAGGCAATGGAAGATCTGCTGGTTACATTGAACAAAGGCGATTATGTGATGGCCGGAGTCAACCACAATTCCCATGGCGCACAGGTCATTTTTCCGAATGATCCGCAGTTTGAGGGAATGCCGAAAAATGCAGACGACCGCCGGTTTATGGCGATGCCGGCATATCTCGGGGGAAAATACCAGATGGCCGGAATGAAGTGGTATGGAAGTAACTGTGAGAATAAAGCTTCCGGTCTGCCGCGTTCCATTCTGATGATGATGTTGAACGATAAAGATACCGGGGCGCCACTGGCATTGATGTCTGCAAATCTTGTCAGCTGCTACCGTACCGGAGCAATTCCGGGAGTCGGGGCAAAATATCTGGCAAGAAAAGACTCCGAAACCGTTACCATTATCGGACCGGGTGTTATGGGAAGAACCTGTCTGCTGGCTTTTTTAAGCGTCTGCCCAAAGATTACTACGGTAAAAGTGAAAGGAAGAGGACAGCGTTCCCTGCATGCATTTGAAGAGTTCGTAAAGAAGGAATGTCCGCAGATTCAGCAGGTTATTGTATGTGATTCGATGGAAGAGGCCGTAAAAGACAGTGACATCATCTGTGTTACTTCCACCGCACCGGTAAAAGAAATCGATTTCCCATATATCGCAGAAGACTGGGTCAAAAAAGGTGCACTCATCTGTCTGCCATCGGCTGCACGGTTTGACGATGATTTTCTGATCAACCGCTGCAAGAAAGTGGTGGATAACTATAAACTGTATGAAGCCTGGGCAGAGGAATTTCCGTATCCGAGTTATGAGATGGTACAGATCATAGGTTCCAAGTTTACGGATTATCTGCACGAAGGACGGATTCAGCGGGAAGATATTGTAGATATTGCCGATATTATTAATAAAAAGCATCCGGGACGGGAGAGCGATGACGAGATCATTGTATACTCGGTAGGCGGTATGCCTGTTGAGGACATTGCCTGGGGCGGTACCGTATACCGCAATGCATTAAAAGAAGGTATCGGCGTGGAACTGCCTTTATGGGATCAGCCGGATATGGCATAAAAGGTACGCCTTTTTAAGTACTTTTTGCCGGGCGGCCCTGGCAGAGGTTTAAGTACAAGGGGCGAAAGAGAATGAAAAACGTCATGCCAATGCAGCCGTATCTGGTGCTGGATACAGATGATTATGAGGTAAAAAAAGAAATGAAATCCGGAATCTCCCACTTTTATGAATTTTCCAAAAAGAAAAATTCAAAGGTAGAGATGAAAGCGGTGCCGGATGGCAGTGTGGACCTGTTGTTTGGAATCGGAGAGCAGGATGTCAAGACATATATTGGCGGGACGGTTCTTGCGGCAAAAGGCTGGGAGTTTGAGGACGGACGCTCGTATTTTGGGGTTCGTTTTCAGCCGGGAAGCTGTATTCTGCCGGAAGAATTTTCCATCCGGGATCTGGTCAACAAAGACCTGGAGATCGATGGCAATCTGTTTGGAGATCACCTGACTGAGAAACTTGCCGGGAGTAAAAATATTTCGGAGCGCGTCAATGTGTTTACCACGGAATATGTAAAACTGCGGGGAAAAGAACTGGCGGATGGCATAAAAAAACTGGAAAATTATCTCAGGGAGAGAATTTATGATACCGATGGATGCATTTCTATCCGGCAGCTGGCAGAGGAAACCGGATATTCGGAATGTTATATCCGGCGTGTTTTTCAGCAGGTGCATGGAATTTCGCCAAAGAATTTTGAACGGTTTGTCCGGTTTCAGAAGCTGCTGCATGTCATAAATAAAATGCCGGAGAGGATCCGGCTGGATGCACTGGCGCAGCAGTGTGGATATTATGACGAAGCACATATGATCAAAGATTTTAAACAGTATGCCGGGATTACCCCACAGGGTTATGAGCGGCTCATTACAGGAACAAAGATTCCGGAACTGGAATTGTAAAGAGCATTATACCAAGGAGGAAAGACCATGAGTTTGTCAAGAATTGAAGTAATTACAGGTATGTCAAAATTTTCCAGCTTAAAAGCAGCACTCAGCAAAGCCGGTGTGCGTGGAATGACCGTGATGCAGGTACTTGGATGCGGTGTGGAAAAAGGAACCAGGGAGTATGAAGTGGATGAACTTGAGGAGATGGAACTGCTTCCAAAACAGCAGATCAACATTGTTGTGGAAACGGAGCGTGTGAATTCCATCGTAGAGATCATCAAGGAACAGCTGTATACCGGTCACATCGGAGACGGAAAGATCTTTATCTATAAACTGGACAATGTCATCCGTGTCCGCACCGGTGATGAGGGCGAAAAAGCGTTGTAGAGGATGGTGGTCTGTTTATGGAAGAAAAGAAGTTAGGACTCAAAAGTGTTATTTCTGTTTCTGTAGGACTTGTCATTGCAACGAGTTGTCTGGTTTCACTCGGACAGGGCGCAGGGACGATAGGCGTGACCTTTATTTTTGCCATGGTAATCGCCTGTCTGTTTAACATGACAACCATTGCATCCCTGTCGGAACTCAATGCCCTGATGCCGAATACGACGGGGGGACTGGCACAGTATACGCTTGCCTGTCTGGGACCGTTTCCGACGATGATTTCCATGGTGGGAGGGTACCTGTTCTGCAACGTATTGTCTTCCGGTGTGGAAGCCTCGATTTTTGCATATGCCATGGGAGAAATTTTTCATCTGCCGATTCCAAACTTTTCCTATACCGTTCTGGTGACGGTCATTCTTCTGATTGCCAATTTAAAGGGTGTGGATATGTTTGCAAAAATTCAGGATGCAGTGGCATATCTGATGGTCGGATCGATGGTGATTATGGGTGTCATCGGTATGCTGGGGCTTGGCACTGGGAAAAAGATAAGCCAGCCGATGGTTCTTTCCGCAGACTGGAAAACGATTGTTTCCATGACCGCAGTTGCATTCTGGCTGTTTATCGGTGCAGAATATGTGATTCCGATTTCGAAGGATGTCAAAAATGCCAGGCGAAATGTACCGCTCGGTATGTTTCTTGGGCTGGGACTGATCTGTGTTGTGCAGTCGGTTCTGGTGTTCGGATTTCACAATTATACCCCATGGGACAAACTGGCAGATTCTGCAGCCCCGCATCTGCTGTACGGGGAAAATCTTCTGGGAAATGCCGGAAAAATATGGATGGCTTTTGTGGCGGCACTGGCACTGATCAGTTCCCAGAACTCTGCGATCAACGGGCTGGCAAGTATCTGTCAGGGAATGGCAAAAATGAATATGATGCCGCGCTGCTTTAAAAAACTGAACAAAAACAATGTGCCGTTTGTCGGTGTGTGGTTTATCAGTATTCTGATTCTTGTATTTGCATTTATCAGCAGTGATTCATCGGATGCAATCTCCTTTTTTATTCTGGTTGGATCGGTTTTCTGGATGGTGTCTTATATTTTTGCACATATTGATGTGCTGGTACTCAGACACCGTCTTCCGAAAGCACCGAGAAGTTTTAAGGTTCCGCTTGGACCGGTGCTTCCGATAGTCGGAATTGCAGGTACAGTGTTTATGATCTGCAATATTTCGACAGACCCGGCAGAACGCAATGCGATCCTGCTTCTGACCGGAGCCGTATTTCTTGCATTGGGTGTGTATTCTTTCTTCTGGATACGGTTTAAAATGAAGATGCCGGTTTTTAAAAGTGTTCCTGTGGAAAAAGTAATGGCAATGGAACACGATATGTATGATACGATTCGCAGACGCCGGGGAATCTGGCGATAAAAAGGAAAAAGACATTTTTTGTGGGCTTTGTCTGCAAAAGACGTCTTTTTTTGTATTGGCATAAAGTAATAAAAGGAAAAATCACCAAAAAATAATGTGAAATATTAGATAAATTTAAGTTAATAAAACATTGAAATTAAGTATTTTTAATGATAAAATTAATTAGAAAATAAGTGGAAAGTACCAGGGAAGAATGAAGGAGGAGTACAGAATATGAAGATGAGACTCGTACAGAGCATTAAAGGAAAAATCCTTTTAATGGGCGGAGTTGCAATTGCAGCATCTGTGATTTTGGGAAGTGGCGGAATTACCGCGTTAAATAAGAACAGCCGGAACAATGAGGTATTAAAAGAAATTAACGCCATTAATGTGGCACAGAGTGAGAATCAGAGTCTGGAAACTTCTTATCTTTACTTTCTGGATGATTCCTACCTCGAAAAAATTGTAAAGAATTTAACCGATATGGAAAATGACAGCAAGGCGGCAAAAAAATCTGCCTCCATTCTGGAGAAGAAGAAACTGGATACGGTGGCAGAAACCATCGGAGAGTGCAAGGATAATTATTCACAGATCCGTGAACTGGCATCACAGAGAGGTTACACTTCGGATGTGGGAGAATATCAGAAATTCATTGCAAATGATGAGGATCTTGCAAATACATTTGCTGCTGTCAAAGATGATCAGTCCTGGCTGGATGGCAGCTGGTCATCCATCAGCAGTGGTGGACAGACAGTCAAAATTGACGGAAAAACATACACAAAGTTTGTTTATAAGGGAAAGATTCCGGAAGGCGGAAAGAGAAATTATCTCGTTGCCAGAATCGGTGGTAACGGTGCAGGATATGCGGGAAAAGTATATTTTAGTAACATCAGTTTTCAAAAAGGCAGTAAAAAAGAAAAAATAGATCTTTCCAAAGTAACGGATGAGGATATTTCCGGTTCTTACGGTGATGCATTAAAAGATCAGAAAATCACTGATTTTAATAAAGGAAAAGCAATTTATTTCAACAGTAAGTTTACGGCATCCAATGCAAAGTGGGAAGAAGTATCGATTAAGCTTCCGATTACTTCCTACGCGATGCAGGATTACAGTACCGTTACGTTTGAAGCTTATCTCGAAAAGGGAAACTATGCGGAATTGTCTCTTGCTGCAGCGTTTTCGGACAAATATGATTTCAGCGGAACATTTACTTCCATCAACGATAATTTTGCGACATACAGCAAACATGTTATGGAAGGAAATGATGTGGCGGATGAAGCCAAAGCACTGGCAGCCCAGTTCAAAGAGATGACAGATAATATTCCATTGTATATTTTTGATAAGGGACAGCAGAGTGATGTGAGCAGCAAGCTGGCAGACAAGCAGTCTCAGTTTGAAGCAATGAACAAGGTGGACGAGCAGGTTCTGAAGCTGAAAAAAGAAAATATTACGCTGGCAGATAATTTGACAAAGACAACAGCCACAGTACAGAAAGAAGTGGAAAAAGATACCAGTGCATCCAGAACGAGACTGACAGCAATTATGATTTTTGTGCTGTTTTTAAGTGCAGGTATTCTGATTATGCTGACACTGCTGATCAGCCGAACCATGAATGAGAGTATCAAAAACTTTAAAAATACATTGCAGCAGATGACAGAAGGAAATCTGACCGTTCGTGCCGCAGCAAACGGCAAGGATGAGTTCTCAGCGTTTGGTGCGTATGTCAATCAGTTCCTGGAAAGACTTTCTGAGGTGATCAAATCCGCACAGAAAATTTCCAAGCACGTAAAGAAATCCGGAAACGAACTGGATGTAATGGCAAAGAACAGTAATATGACATCCGGAGAAATCGGAAGCGCGGTAGAGGAAATTTCAAAGGGAGCGACTAATCAGGCCAGTGAGGTAGATGTAGCATCGACACAGATTTCAAAAATGGGAGATGTTTTTGCGGAGATCGTAGCAGATGTAGACCAGCTTGGAGAGATGGCTGAGCAGATGCAGCAGGTAAGTGTGGAATCCACACAGTTTATGGAGGAACTCGGAAGTGCCAACAGTCGTACAACGGAAGCTTTTGCGCAGGTGGCACAGCAGACACATACCACAAATGAATCGGTGCAGAAGATCCGTGAAGCGACGGAACTGATTACTTCCATTGCAAGCCAGACCAACCTGCTTTCCCTGAATGCAAGCATTGAGGCAGCAAGAGCCGGAGAGGCAGGAAAGGGATTTGCGGTAGTTGCAAGTGAGATTCAGAAGCTTGCAGAGCAGTCAAGTTCTTCGGCAGATATTATCAACGGAATTATTGAAGAACTGGCAAATGAAGCAGAACAGACCGTCAGCATTGTAGACGAAGTGACGGAGATCATGCAGAACCAGCAGGAAAAACTTGCAAGTACACAGGAACATTTCCGTACACTCGGAGATGGAATCCAAAAGTCCAGTGAAGAGACTGCGCATATCAAGTCCAGCACAGGTATCTGCGATGATGCCCGCAATAAGGTAGAAGAAGTAATTGTAAGTCTGTCTTCCATTTCCGAGGAAAATGCGGCATCTACAGAGGAAACAACCGCTTCCATGACGGAACTGAATCAGACGATCGAGCAGCTGGTCGAAAAAGCAAAAGAGTTAAATGAGATGGCAGACAGTCTGGCGGGAGATCTGAAATTCTTTCAGATTTAGTGGCTTGACAAACAGCACAAAAAGGATTAAAGTATAACAACAAGAGAAAACCGATGAGAAAGAGAAGTAAGCTTATCTGGACATCACAGAGAGCTGCAGGTGGTGTGATGCAGCATGAAAGGATTTGCTGAATGGACTTTTGAGGGCGGCCTGAAAAAGAAGCAGATTGCATTTAGTAGGTGTCGCCGGGAACCGAACCCGTTATCAATTCGGCACATATGGATGTATGTGACAGAGTGGACAATTCATTGTCAATTTGAGTGGTACCGCGATAAGAGAGCAAAGGCTTTATTACCGTCTCAGGATTTTATCCTGAGACGGTTTTTTTATTCATCGGGAAAAAGGAAAAGGAGAGATTATTATGAAAAAGAAAGTATTAGCAATGATTTTGACAGCAGTATGCACCATGGGACTTATGGCAGGATGCGGAAACAGCAGTGCGGGAGACACAAACACCCAGAAAAATGCGTCCTCAGCAGAGGACGGTTATAAGATTGGAATTTCCCAGTTTGCAGAGCATGGATCATTGGACAACTGCCGAGAAGGCTTTTTAGAGGGTTTAAAAGAAGAAGGGATTGAGGAAGGGAAAAATCTGACGGTTGATTATCAGAACGCGCAGACCGATACCGGTACGGCAAGCACGATCGCAGACAGTTTCGTATCCGCAAAAGAGGATCTGATCTGTGCAATTGCAACACCGTGTGCACAGAGTGCTTACAACTCTGCCATGAATGCAGATATTCCGGTAGTTTACACAGCCGTATCGGATCCGGTTGCTGCAAAACTTGCCAATGAAGGCGGTTCCTGCGTGGGAAATGTTACCGGTTCTTCCGATGTGCTTCCGGTGGAAGAACAGTTAAAAATGATCCGTGCCATGCTGCCGGATGCAAAGAAGATTGGTATTCTTTACACAACGAGCGAGACAAATTCCTGCAGTACCGTAAAAGAATACCAGGAACTTGCCGGAAAATATGATTTCGAGATCGTGGATACCGGAATCAACACTTCTGCAGATATAGACATGGCGGCAACAGATCTGGTAAGCAAAGTAGACTGCCTGTGCAACCTGACAGATAACACCGTGGTAAATGCTCTGCAGACTGTTCTTGACAAGGCAGATAATGCAAAGATTCCGGTATTCGGAAGTGAGATTGAGCAGGTAAAATCCGGATGTGTTGCTTCCATGGGAATTGATTACTATCAGCTTGGAATCGAGACCGGAAAGATGGCAGCAAAGATTTTAAAGGGTGAGGAGAAAGCTTCGGAGACTCCGTATATTACAGCTTCCAAAGCAGAATTATATGTAAACACAGCAGCAGCCGATGAGATCGGAATGAAGCTGGATGCATCTTATGTCAAGGATGCAGCTCAGACTTTTGATGAGATTACCGTAAAATAATCATATTTGGGAAAGATAAGGGGTATCACATGACATTGGTATTAAGCGTACTGGAACAGGGTATGATCTATGCGATCATGGCACTCGGCATTTATATTACGTATACGATTCTGGATTTTCCGGATCTGACGGTTGACGGAAGTTTTCCGCTTGGAGCTGCAATTTCCGCGGTACTGATCACGAAGGGAGTAAATCCGATACTGACGCTTCTGATTTCATTTCTGGCAGGAGTGGCGGCAGGAACATTGACCGGACTGATTCATGTAAAATTAAAGGTACGGGATCTGTTGTCCGGAATTATTATGATGACAGCTCTTTATACGGTAAATCTCCGTATTGCGGGCAGGGCCAATGTGCCGATTTATAACATGACAACACTGTTTGACAATGCGCTGGTAAAAAAGATCTTTACGGGATCGCTTGCACCATTTGCAAATACGATTATCATTCTGGTGATCACACTGATTATGAAGTTTTTACTGGATTGGTATATGAGCACCAAATCCGGATATCTGCTGCGGGCAGTCGGAGATAATGAGACCATCGTCACTTCGATGGGTGTGGACAAAGGCGTTATTAAAATCATCGGCCTTGCGATTGCCAACGGACTGGTAACATTGAGCGGATGTATTTTTGCACAGCAGCAGAGATATTTTGACATCTCTATGGGAACCGGAACGATGGTCATCGGTCTGGCAAGCGTGATCATCGGTATCAGCCTGTTGAAAAAAGTTTCTTTCGTTCGTGTGACAACAAGCGTAATTATTGGTTCGATCATTTATAAAGCATGTGTGGCAATTGCCATCAAACTGGGAATGCCATCCTCCGATCTGAAGATGATTACAGCGGTACTGTTTCTTGTGATTTTAGTTCTCGGCATGGATCGCAAAAAGAGAAAGAAGGTGGCATAGATGTTGGAATTACAGCATATTCACAAAATGTATAATCCGGGTACGATCAACGAGATCTGCCTGTTTGAAGATTTTAACCTGAAAATTGAGGATGGCCAGTTTGTTTCCGTTGTCGGAAGCAATGGTTCCGGAAAGACATCCATGCTGAACATCATTTGCGGCAGCATACCGGTGGATGCCGGAAAGATCCTGGTGAATGGAGTGGATATTTCCCGTCAGAAAGATTATATCCGTCACCGCAGAATCGGTCGTGTATTTCAGAACCCGTCCAAGGGAACTTGTCCGTCCATGACAATTCTGGAGAATCTTGCAATTGCGGACAACAAGGGAAAGGCTTATGGTCTCGGAAGAGGAACCAACCATGCGAGAATGGATGCGTATCGTGAACTTCTTGCAAGTGTTGGGCTGGGACTGGAAGACAAGATGCATACAAAGGTCGGGGCACTTTCCGGTGGACAGCGGCAGACACTGGCACTTCTTATGGCGACTATGAAGCCGATCGAATTTTTGATTCTGGACGAACATACGGCTGCTCTTGATCCGAAGACGGCAGAGATCGTTATGCAGCTTACAGGAAAAATTGTAAAAGAGAAGAAGGTTACCACGATTATGGTTACTCACAACCTCCGCTACGCTGTGGAATACGGTGATCGTCTTCTCATGATGCATCAGGGGCATGCAATCATTGATAAATCCGGAGCGGAAAAACAGGCAATGGAAGTCGATGATATTCTTGGAACATTTAATGAAATTTCCATTGAGTGTGGAAATTAAGAGCGATGGGGTCAGACAGGATTGCCTGGTCCTATAAAAATATATAAAACTGGATATTTACATATAACCATTCTGCTGTAAAATATCGTTAGATTTTACAGAAAAGAGGAATTGGTTATGAAACACGAAAATATTTACAAATTGACATTGACTGCACTGATGGCAGCATTATCCTATGTGATTTTTACATTTCTTCAGATTCAGATTACCCTGCCGGGTGGAGATGCAACTTCGTTTCATCTTGGCAATGCTGTCTGTGTGCTGGGTGCACTGCTTGTTGGCGGTGTATACGGTGGAATCGGCGGAGCGATCGGTATGACAATCGGAGATCTGTTTAATCCAGTTTATGTTGTGTATGCGCCAAAGACATTTATTTTGAAATTTTGTATCGGTCTGATCACAGGACTGATTGCACACAAGATTGGTCATATCTCTACATCAAATGACAATAAGCATGTATTAAAGTGGACAATTATTGCCACGGTCTGCGGACTTGGCTTTAATGTGGTATTTGATCCACTGTTCGGATATTTTTACAAGCGTGTGCTGATGGGAAAACCGGCTGCAGAAGTGGCACTGGTATGGAATATCACAACGACTTCTGTCAATGCCATTATTTCTGCCGTTGTTGCAGTAATTATCTACATGGCACTTCGTCCGGCACTCAAGAAAGCAAATCTGTTTCTTACATTAAAATAAAAGATAATGAAAAAGAAAGAGCGGGCACCGTCAGGTGTTCCGCTCTTTTTTGGAATCAGTAGGTTAAGCTGATATCCCCGGTATCGTTGGAAATGGTCAGCGAGTGTGAGGAATCGCCTTGGTTGGAGTAACTGCGGTGACAGTAGGTATCATTAACATCTACATCTCCGACACCGGTTCCTAATTCTATATGGTAACCGGACAGGTCTTCCTTGCAATCGAGATCGACATCTCCCACATTACTGGTAATTTCCATGGAAGTAAAGGTACAATCTTCCAGATCAATATCGCCCACATTTGCATCCAGTGTGGAAGTCTCCAGAGTGCAGTTCTCCAGATCAATATCTCCGACATCGGCACGCAGGTCAAGTGCCAGAACGTTCAGACCGGACAGGTCAACATCGCCCACGTTTGTATGGAGTTTTAAATCGGTTAAAGTATCGGCGACCGTGATGGTTACGGAGCATTTTCTGTTTCTGCCGAAAGCATTGTGGGCTTTGGCATACTGTGTGATTGTCAGGCAGTTGTTTTCTACTTTATATTCCGGGGTAAGCTTTTTGCTGGCTTTGCAGGTGATGGAAAAAGTGTTCCCCCGCTGGATGGTTAAATCGACAACATTTAAGTCGGCATTGATGGATGAGAAGGCATCCAGATTTTTTTGGCTGGCATCTACGGATGTGGATATACCATTATCGCTATCATCATTGTCATCACTATCGTCACCATCATCATCCCAGTCAGAGATGGCCTCTATAAATTCGCTGAAGGACGGCAGTCCTTCTGCCACGGAGAGACCAAAACGCACCAGATGGTAGCCGGTTCCTGCAATGATACAGAGAATCGTAATGACGGTAATAAGGATTAAATAAACATTTCGTTTCATGACAGTTCTCCTCCCATTAGTTTTTACTGATATTTTTGATCAGGGATTCTACAATCGCAGCAATCGGCCAGACAATCCAGGTAATCCACCAGTCGAACGAAAGAAAACTCCAGATCAGGTAAAGGCAGGTGATGGTTGGCCAGTAGACGGACATGATTGCAGCCAGTGTGGAATTATGGTACTGCTGGCGGTCCTGCTGCTCCGGAACGTAGTTTCCGCCAATGGTGTTCTGGTTGTTCAGATGCAGCAGAGTGCGATATCCACCCATGCGCATGGAACTGATTACAAGCAGGAAAACGCCGATGGCAACAAAGATTAATACAAACCCGGCGGAACAGTCCTCAAGTGTATCTGCCGCAAAACTGGATGCCGCATCTAAAAGGATCGGTGGGACAACACTTAAGATGCACAGCATGATACCTATGGTCAGCAGGAGCGCATGTGTGCTTTTATAATGTTCCATTTCGTGATGGATGTAGTCTGTGGTGGCAAAATCAGTAACGAAATTTCCTTCCTCTAAGTGTTTCCAGTGCCCCATGCATACATTCGAATAGACAAGCATGCCCACACCGATGGCTATGAAAACAAACATCAGAATAACACCAGATGCATCAAGTACATCACTGCTGCGCAGCGAAGTATCTGCAGCAGCCCCGAAAAAGATCGGGCAGCAGGCAGAAAGGATAAACAAAAATACGCTTAGTGCCACAAAGTAGGAATGACGGGAATGTTCCCGCAGAAACTGTCTGACATCTTCCATAGAGAGCGATACAGCATTGGGAGTCTGCTCCTGCCGCGGCTGGTGAACAAACTGTTTGATCCCAAGATCTTCTGCAAGTTCGTCAAGATTTCCAAATTCCGCGATGACGGTGCCAACCGCTTCATTTTCCGATTTTCCCTCATTTTTTAACTCGGTGTATTTGTCTTCCATCATCTGCCAGAGCTCGTTTTTGGCTTTGTATACTTCTGGCGTGTTTGGAAGATTTAAAAACATAGTTTCCAGATAATTTCTAATAGCTTCCATTTTCCGTTTCCCCTTTCCTGATAAACTGTTCTACAACTTCCTGCGTAAGCAGCCATTCCTCACATTTTTCCTGATAGTAAGCACGCCCTTTGCCGGTGATCCGGTAGTAGGTACGGCGTTTGCCGGTTGCAGTGTTCTGATCCTGAAAAGATGTGATATAGCCATTTTTCTCCATACGTGTAAAAGCAGAATAAAGCGTGGTCTCCTTGATAATATATTTTTCATGGGAGAGCGTTTTGATCTGTCTGGAGATTTCATAACCATAGGATGGCTGATCCAGCAGAAGATAAAGAATCATGGTGTCATTGTAACCACGGATAACATCACTGCTGATTGCCATATGCATACCTCCTTACTGTATCTGTCGTATTTCGTCTGTCGTTGCTACGATAGATGTACTACGTCTGATGAAGTAAATATAACAGAATAGAGGAAACGCGTCAAGTGAAAAATAAAAAAACCCCATGAATAAATCATGGGGAAGGTGATTACGGTTATGCTATTTTTTCCCGGCAGCAAGTTTTCTGCGGAATTCCTGCGTTAATTGTCGGAGTTTTTCATCCGGTACAAATTGCTTTAGGGTTTCTTCATCCATGGCAACACGGTTATCCATGGTTTTCATGATGTCGGTCACCTGCATTTCCTGATAAACGTTTTTGTCGCTCAGGTCGTAGATCTGATTGTCAGAAAGGCGCAGGACAACCGGACGCATAAAATCACGGGTGTTTTCTATAAGAACAATGCCTTTATCACCTGTGGAAAGATCAACACTGGCGGCCTTTGGAACAATATGAATACACTCTGCAAGTGCTGTGACAAGCACCGGAAGAAACTTCTTTGGGTATTTTTTGAAATACTGCATGGCGGCAATTTCCGACATCGGTTCATGTCCGCTGTTCATGGCAGTCATCCGGTCAAACCAGTCGGCGATGCGCAGAATGGATGCCATTTCCTGTAATTCCTGATCCGGAGCGGTTGCGAGTTTTTCCAGGTGGTCTTCATATACATAGGTCTGCATCAGAGCCAGTGCGCGTGGAAAAAAGTCAAAATCGTTCCGGTACATGGAAAGCGGAACGAGTCCTTTTTCCAGAGAAAGCTGGATGACATCCTGATCGGATGAGGACAGGTCGTTCATTCCTTTTTCCAGAATATTCCGCGGAACATTCCGGTATCCATTGTCATAAAGAAGGGCAGCCGTGGTCAGTATACGGAGTTTTTCCTGCGGTAGTCTCAGATGGGCGCCCATCATGGTTACAAGTATTGCGGTGCTGATCGCATGCTTGTACATGAAATCATCACTGCTGCGCAGATTCTGGTTAAAATTCACACGGTGTTTTAAAGACCCGTAGTGGGAAAGGATATCTTCCAGAAATACTGGGTATTTTTCGAGTTTTCTGCGCTCGGTAATGCAGTTTAACACTTCCCGGAGACGGAAAATGTATACCGTCTGTAACTGCTCAAACTCCAGATCTTCACGGGAAAGCGGAGGAAGCGGTTCGGCCGGCTCGAGAATGTAGACACCGATCAGACCGAAATTTTTTGCACTGGCAATTCCCGGCGCGGTGAGTGCGGAATTGCGCTCATAAAGCAGCACACCTTTTTTATTGTAAATTGGTTTGGCAAGACGCATGCCTGCCTTTAAGTCTTCTGTTCTTACAAATTTCATATCACATGATCCCCCGTTTGGATTCCCCTCAGTATTGCTTGAAATATACCATAAATATACCATGAAACAGAGCCGGTTGCAATAAATGAAGAATTTTTTATGAACAACGTAGGTTTTCATTGATTTTGTGCGGAAAATGTGGTATTATAGACATTGTTAAAAAATTAACAGCATCATTGGGTGCGAGTTTGATTTAAAGGAGAACGAAGAATGGCAAAGAAAGTTGTATTAGCAGGTGCTTGCCGTACAGCAATCGGCAAGATGGGTGGAGCATTAAGCAATACTCCAGCAGCAGATTTAGGTGCAATTGTAATTAAAGAAGCTTTAAACAGAGCAGGTGTTAAGCCGGAGATGGTTGACGAAGTTAAGATGGGTTGTGTAATTCAGGCAGCTCAGGGACAGAACGTAGCTCGTCAGGCTTCCATCAAGGCTGGTTTACCGATTGAAGTTCCGGCAATCACAATCAACGTTGTTTGTGGATCCGGTCTTAAATGTGTAAACGATGCTGCAACAATGATCATGGCTGGTGAGGCTGATATCGTTGTAGCCGGTGGTATGGAGAACATGTCTATGGCTCCTTACGCTATGACAAAGGCTCGTTTCGGATACAGAATGAACAATGCAACAATTATCGATACAATGGTTAACGATGCATTAACAGATGCATTCAACCACTACCACATGATGATCACTGCTGAGAACGTATGTGACAAGTATGGTATTACAAGAGAAGAACTTGATGAGTTCTCTGCAAACAGCCAGCAGAAGTGCGAGGCAGCTATCGCAGCCGGCAAGTTTGATGACGAGATCGTTCCGGTACCTGTAAAGGTTAAGAAGGAAATGGTTGATTTCAAGAAAGACGAAGGACCTCGTGCAGGAACAACTGCTGAGTCTCTTTCAAAGTTACGTTGCTGCTCTGGTAAGGAAGGTGGACTGGTTACAGCTGGTAACGCTTCCGGAATCAACGATGGTGCTGCAGCAATCGTTGTTATGAGCGAAGAGAAGGCTAAGGAGCTTGGTGTTACACCAATGGCTACATGGGTAGCTGGAGCTCTTGGCGGAGTTGAGCCGGAGATCATGGGTGTTGGTCCTGTTGCTTCTACAAAGAAAGTTCTTGCAAAGACCGGTCTTTCTATCGATGATTTCGATCTGATCGAGGCTAACGAGGCATTCGCTGCTCAGTCTATCGCAGTTGCAAGAGACTTAAAGTTCGATATGAGCAAGGTAAACGTAAACGGTGGCGCAATCGCACTTGGACATCCGGTAGGAGCTTCCGGATGCCGTATCCTTGTTACACTGCTTCATGAGATGCAGAAGCGTGGATCTAACAGAGGTCTTGCTACACTTTGCATCGGTGGTGGAATGGGATGTTCTACAATCGTTGAGAAATACTAATTTTTTTGCCAGATAAGATACATAGAGGGGGTGCGCTGCATCCCCTTGAAATGTGAATATATTTATTATTTAGGAGGAACTAAAATGAAGGTTGGAGTTATCGGTGCTGGTACAATGGGCCAGGGAATCGCTAAGGCATTCGCACAGGTTGACGGATATGAAGTAGCACTCTGCGATATCAAGCAGGAGTGGGCTGAAGGTGGAAAAGACAAGATTGCAAAAGGATATGCAAGACTTGTTGCAAAAGAGAAAATGACACAGGAGAAGGTTGATGGCATTCTTGCCAAGATCACTCCAGGCTTAAAAGAAGACCTCTGCAAAGACTGCGACCTGATCGTTGAGGCTGCTTTCGAGGATATGAATGTAAAGAAGACTACATTTGCTGAGTTAGACAAGATTGCCAAGCCAGAGTGTATCTTCGCTTCCAATACTTCTTCCCTTTCTATCACAGAGATCGGAAACGGACTTACACGTCCAATGATCGGTATGCATTTCTTCAATCCTGCTGACCGTATGAAGTTAGTAGAAGTTATCGCTGGTGTAAATACTCCTGCTGAGACTGTTGAAGCAATCAAGAAGATCGCTGTAGAGATCGGAAAGACTCCGGTACAGGTAAATGAGGCTGCTGGTTTCGTAGTAAACCGTATCTTAATCCCAATGATCAACGAAGCTGCTTTCATCAAGATGGAAGGTGTTTCTGATATCGCTGGTATCGATGCAGCTATGAAGCTTGGTGCTAACCATCCAATGGGACCTTTAGAGTTAGGTGATTTCATTGGTCTTGATATCTGCCTTGCAATCATGGATGTACTTTACAATGAGACAGGTGACAGCAAGTACCGTGCATGCCCACTCATCCGTAAGATGGTTCGTGGTGGCAACCTTGGTGCTAAGTCTGGTAAGGGATTCTACATCTACAATGCAGACCGCACAAAGACACCTGTAGACGCACAGTAGAAAAGTATAAATAAAAATAAATCATAATTAAGGAGTGTTAAAATCATGGATTTTACTTTAGACAAGAAACATGAGATGGCTCGCGGTCTTTTCAGAGACTTCGCTGAGACAGAAGTAAAACCTCTTGCACAGGAGACAGATGAGACAGAGCAGTTCCCTGCTGAGACTGTTGCAAAGATGGCAAAATACGGATTCATGGGAATTCCGGTTCCAAAGGAGTACGGCGGACAGGGATGTGATCCTCTGACATATGTTACATGTGTTGAGGAGTTATCCAAAGTTTGTGCAACTACCGGTGTTATCGTATCTGCACATACTTCTCTTTGTATCGATCCAATCATGACATTCGGTACCGAAGAGCAGAAGAAGAAATATGTAGTACCGCTTGCAAAGGGCGAGAAGCTCGGTGCTTTCGGTCTTACTGAGCCGGGTGCTGGTACAGATGCACAGGGCTGCCAGACAAAGGCTGTATTAGATGGTGATGAGTGGGTTTTAAACGGATCTAAGTGCTTCATCACAAACGGTAAGGTTGCAGATGTTTACATCGTAATCGCAATCACAAGCATTACCGAAGACAAGAGAGGAAGAAAGAAGAAGAACTTCTCCGCATTTATCGTAGAGAAGGGTGCTCCTGGATTCTCCTTCGGTACAAAGGAAAAGAAGATGGGTATCCGTGGATCTTCTACATACGAGCTGATCTTCGAGGACTGCAGAATTCCAAAGGATGCATTACTCGGTCAGGAAGGAAGAGGTTTCCCAATCGCAATGCACACACTCGATGGTGGACGTATCGGTATCGCTGCCCAGGCACTTGGTATTGCAGAGGGTGCTTTGGAGCGTTGTATCGAGTACACAAAGGAAAGAAAGCAGTTTGGTCGTTCTATCGCACAGCAGCAGAATACACAGTTCAAGCTTGCTGATATGGCTGCAAGAATCGAAGCTGCTCAGCTTCTTGTTTACAAGGCTGCTATGGCTAAGGCTACACAGAAGGTTTATTCTGTAGAAGCTGCCAAGGCTAAATTATTCGCAGCAGAGACTGCTATGGCTGTTACAACAGAGGTTGTTCAGTTATTCGGTGGATACGGATATATCCGTGAGTACGACGTAGAGCGTATGATGCGTGATGCCAAGATCACAGAGATCTACGAAGGAACTTCCGAAGTTCAGCGTATGGTTATTTCTGGATCATTATTAAGATAATCGTACAGTTGTATCACAAAGATTGAAGAAAAGGAGATAAATAATACATGAATATCGTAGTATGTATTAAACAGGTTCCGGATACAAAGGGCGGCGTAAAGTTCAACGCAGACGGAACACTCGATAGAGCTGCAATGCTTGCTATCATGAACCCAGATGATAAAGCTGGTCTTGAGGCAGCACTTAGAATTAAGGATCAGAACGGTGCAAAGGTTACTGTTCTTACCATGGGACTTCCAAAGGCAGATGCTGTTCTTCGTGAGGCTATGGCTATGGGAGCTGACGATGCTATTCTTGTTACCGACAGAGTATTAGGTGGAGCTGATACATGGGCTACTTCTACAACAATTGCCGGTGCACTTCGTAACTTAGATTATGATCTGATCATCACAGGACGTCAGGCTATCGATGGTGATACCGCACAGGTAGGACCACAGATCGCTGAGCATCTTGGACTTCCGGTAATCTCTTATGCTGAGGATATCAAGGTTGAGGGAGATTCCGTAATCGTTAAGCGTCAGTATGAGGACAGATATCATGAAGTTAAGGCTAAAATGCCTTGCCTGATCACTGCTCTTTCTGAGTTAAACGAGCCAAGATATATGACTCCGGGTGGAATTTTCGATGCAGTAGACAAAGAAGTTACCGTATGGGGCAGAGCAGACTTAAAGGATGTAGATGATTCTAACCTTGGTCTGAAAGGATCTCCAACAAAGATCGCTAAGGCATCTGATAAGGTACCGAAGGGTGCAGGAGAGAAAGTAAATCTGGATCCTGCAGAGTCCGTTGCATACTTAATCGGAAAATTCAAAGAGAAACATATTATCTAAGATTATAGAGAAAAGTGGTGAATAACATGGGTTTAGAAGAATATAAGGGCGTATTTATCTACGCACAGCAGGTAGACAATGAACTTAGCTCTATCGCTTTTGAGTTAATCGGAAAGGCAAAGGAGCTTGCAAAAGATTTAGGAACAGACGTAACAGCAGTCCTTCTTGGATCAAACGTAAAGGGCTTAACAGATGAGTTAGGCGAGTATGGCGCAGACAAGGTTATCGTAGTAGACAACCCTGAACTTGAGACATACCGTACAGAGCCATATGCACAGGCTCTTGCAGCAGTAATCAATGAGTACAAGCCAGAGATTATGTTAGTTGGCGCAACAGCAATCGGTCGTGACCTTGGTCCTACCGTATCTGCAAGAGTTGCAACAGGACTTACCGCTGACTGTACAAAGCTTGAGATCGGTGATTTCCCAATCAACGCAGTTCCAGGTAAGGAAGATGAGCAGAAGCACAACCAGTTACTGATGACCCGTCCTGCATTCGGTGGAAACACAATCGCAACCATCGCCTGCCCGGACAACCGTCCTCAGATGGCTACCGTTCGTCCTGGTGTTATGCAGAAGCTTCCAAAAGAGGCTGGACGCAAGGCAGAAGTAATTGAGTTCAATCCTACACTTGAGAAGAACAACCGTTACGTTGACATCCTTAATGTTGTTAAGGCAGTTGGAAACGTAGAGAACATCATGGATGCAAAGGTTCTTGTATCCGGTGGTCGTGGAGTTGGAAGCAAAGAGAACTTCAAGATGCTGCAGGATCTCGCTGATGTATTTGGCGGAATGGTAAGCTGCTCCCGTGCCGCTGTAGAAAACGGCTGGTTAGCACAGGATTATCAGGTAGGACAGACAGGTAAGACGGTTCGTCCACAGATCTACTTTGCAATCGGTATTTCCGGAGCAATCCAGCACGTAGCTGGTATGGAAGAGTCTGACCTGATCATCGCAATCAACAAGGATGAGGATGCTCCAATCTTCTCCGTAGCTGATTACGGTATCGTTGGAGATCTGAACAAGATCGTTCCAGCTCTGACAGAGGCTTTAAAGGCTGAAATGGGCAAATAAATCGTCTGTTTTTAGAAGCAAAAATTAGTGAAGACCGTTGCGGTTTGACCGTAGCGGTCTTTTTCTGTTGCATATAGAATTGAGGAAATATATAATTATAGTTAAATTACACAATGATCATATGGGATGAATCTGAAAATTCTATAATAGGATAAGTTGAACTTAAAAGTGGGGATATATGAGAAATACAGAAATGACAAATGAGGAAGCATTACAAAAATTTTTATTAGATATAGAATGTTTAGATGAATTGCTTCCATGGACGGGAACATTTAATATATTTGACGTTCTTAAAATATCAAGGACAGAAATCCGGCATAGCAATATGTTAGGATGGCTTTTGAACTCGAATGAGAATCATGGGATGGGAGATGCCTTTTTAAAGGCGATTCTTCAAAGGTTGGTAGAAAATGATGTCGATGGTCGCTATGAAGTATTTCACATTTTATTAATGGATTTATATAGTTTTTCTGTATTGAGAGAGTGGAGAAACATAGATATTTTACTAACATCGGCTGAAGAAAAAACAGTAATTGCTATAGAAAATAAAGTTGGTGCACATGAGCATAGCAATCAACTTAACCGATATAGGGAAATTTTAGAAAAAGAATACCAAGAATATAATCGTTTGTTTGTATTTCTCACGCCGGATGGTGAAATCCCAAGTGATGTTGAAAATTGGGATGTACTTACATATAGCGATATTGTAGATGTGCTGGAGAAGGCAAAGGCAAGGATTAAAGTACAACCGGATGTGGAATTGATGATTAAAAACTATATTGATATTGTCAGGAGAGATATTGTGGAAGATCAGGAGTTAATTGAAATTTGCAATAAAATATATAATAAGCATAAGAAAGCGTTGGATCTTATTTTTGAAAACAGAACAGACGGAAAGACACAGATGTTAGATAACATGAAAGATGCCTTATGCAGTATAGCTGATGAAGGGCTGATTATCTATGACAGAAACTGGGGATATAATTTCAGAACTAAGACAATGGATGATTATCTTCCGCTTCTGGACGAGCCAGTCAGTTCTTGGAAAACGACAAATATTTATTCGTATTGGTTTAATATTAGTGAGCATAGTTTCTATGGAATATTCGAACTTGCCGGGAAAAATGTTCCTGAAGAATTGATGGATAAGATGCAGGCAATCACAGACATATTGAAACCTAACGATAAGAGGAAATCCGATTTTGTATATAAACGTATTTTTACGACAAAGCGCTATGATATATCTGATGATGAGGGTGGAGAACAGGCGATAGAGAAGGCTGTTCGAGCGGCAGTTAAAGATATTTTGGATATGGAAAAGAAAACTTTTTCTGAGTTGAGTTTGGGGTAGAATATGAAGCAAAAAGAAATGATTTTCAATTTGTTGAAAACAAATGGGACAATGACGCAAGCAACCCTGGCGGCCGCTATATATGGTGATAAAAATCATAGTTCGAATATATATGCATCCTTGACCGAACTTGTTAAAAAGGGGATTGTACTGAGAACAGGCAGTAGTCCGTCATATTATTCCATGTCTGGAGCGGAAGTGATAATACCTGAAAAATCGGTAAAAAGCCCTAAGAAGTATCGAGATGTATCTGGCGATATAATTACCAACGATGCAATGGAAGAGATTGAGTTGTTAGTTCAAAATACGGAAAACTATGGCCCAGAAAATGAACTTATTACCAGATGTCTCAGAAAGTTTCCTGAGAATACAGATCCCGATATTGTAGCTATGAAGGTTGGGCTGATAGATATAACGAATTCGACACATTTATCACAGCACAAAAGTAAAATTAGTATGGTTGAACTTGCAGACATAATCTCTTCTATTCCTGATATAGATGAGAGGATAGCGATTGGAGACCCAGAGGTTGTTAATGAAATCGCTAAAAGTAATGGAAAGGTAAATCTTTTTTCCTTTGCGTCGAAGTATTGTTGCTATCATAATAGAAATCTTTATGGGAGAGATGATTATTCGATTTTAGACACTGTTCTAAAGGAATATCTACCACGATATTTTGATGATATTACCAGAGGACAAATTCAGAAATGGCAGGATAGTTTTAATTATCAGGCTTATAATGATTATATTTCGAAAAAATTGGATGAGTATGGTATAACTGTTTCCTACAGAAAAAGAAAGTTTGATCATTTTGTCTGGTATAAAAACAGATAAGTATGAGCGTCTTCGGACAACACTTTGAAAGGACTTGATGCGTCGAGTATTTTTTATATTTGCAACAAATCCTCTGTTTTGCAGCCTAAGACACGTGCAAGTTTTACGACATCAATGGCTTTGGTATGGTTGATATTACGTTGCCGTTGTTCGAAAAGCTGGATTTGCCGTAACGGAACGCCGGATAATTCGGATAATTCGCGTTGGGACAAACCAGCTAATTTACGGAGTCGTTTGAGGTTGGTTTCTTTGTAATAATTGTCCCACAATTCGTTGATGGTATCGATAAAATGGGTAATATCCATTTCGTGATAGATGTCATACATGGAAACAATTCGCTTTAAAGAAACGGCTTTATGAATTTTGATAAAAGTCCGACAGGTGTACCACTGATAATATGCCAAAGCCCAGCCTGCCCAATATTCCGGCGATTTATCGAGATACATTTCATCTTTAACAGAAAGAGGTTCCATTCCTGCATTAGCAATCACCTCTCTTACTAATTCACATCCGTTTTTCCCGGCGATGTAAGTTGGATTTCCGTTTTGAAATTGAGTAGATACGGAAGATATCGTAAAAAGTTCGAAATAGTCATCAATATCCATATCGCACATATTGACGGCAAAATCGAGCATATCGCCTAAAATGCGTTGGGCAGATGTAATATAATCAGATGGATAAGCGCGCATCTCCATTTTGTATTCCCTCCCTCATGATATCAAGCATAAATAAATCATTAATATTTGCATTTCCTTTTTTGCTGCTACGGTACTCTTTTCGGGCTTCGCGTTCCCGCTCGGTTTTTTTGATGTAATATTCTTCTGCGTCAGCAACTTCATATCCGATAAAATTAAGCTGCTGAAAAGCCTTTTCACTTTTCAGGACGATCTGCTCACCTAATTTTCCAAGATGCATGGCTTCCGATAATTTTTGAAGTGATATCAGACCTGAAACAAAATCCTGTGCAAAAGAAAAGTAAGAATCGTCTGCGCGATAACCGATGATGACATCATACCCGGAAATATCGAGCAGAAAATGGTCTTTGATATATTTTTTTGCCTCCTCGGCAATGCTTCCGTTTTGCCAATAGGTTCGGTTGTCTGCGAGAATCGCAAGCCAGTTGAGGATATTGTATTCCTTACTGTTGAGATTTAAACATTTAAGGTCAGACATGTCCAACTCATAAATATTGGCATAGCCGTTCGTTTGTTTTCCACAGGCCCATTCTTTTGCTAACTCGATGTTTTCGGTGCAGTAAAAACCTCTGCCGTAATCATTGTGCAACGAACCTTTTCCGAACTGAGGATTTTCAATTAAATATTCTGAACCGTGATATAGTATTGTTCCCATAGTTCCCTCCTGATGATATGAAACATTATATCGCTTTAGCGATACTTTTTCAATGGATAAATTGAAGGAACCGGATGTCTTTTATTTTTGTCTGAAAATATGTAACAATGGAAGCGACAGGTTCGTTATAGTTAGCAGAGACAAAACAAAAGTGAGGAACGCGCGTGATTTTACTGATGATGGTGGATACACCCGAAGAAAAACGAAAATTTGTGATTCTGTACGAAAACTATCGTTATCTGATGTTGAAAGTGGCGGTGGATATTCTGCATGATTACCAGTTGGCAGAAGATGCCGTGCAGGAAGCATTTGTGCGGGTGGCAAAACATATGGAAAATGTCGGACAGCCGGAGGAGACTGCCGCGAAACGTTATCTGATTACGATTACAAAACATGCAGCAATTGATCTTTACCGCAGAAGAAACCGGTTACAAAGCAGGGAAATCTATATGGATGAACTTCCGGAAGAAACTGGGCAGCTTACTTATATGGCACCGGAGGAAGAACATGGAGTGTTAGATATTTTAAAAAATCTTCCACCAAAATACAGAGATATATTTCTGTTAAAATATTCCGCACATCTGGAAAACCGGGAGATTGCCAGAATATGCGGACTTCGGGAGGGGACGATCCGGCAGCGGATTGCCAGAGGAAAACGGCTGATTGAAAAAGAACTGGAAAAAATCAAGAAGGGAGATACCGAATGAAAGTAACGGACGAATGGCTTTATGAAAAAATGCCGATCGTTGATGCAGCAATGGTACGCCAACTGGAAGTGGGCACGCAAAAAGATTACGTTTTTTCAGATAAATTCAGAAAGCGTATGAAGCGGCTGATACGGAAAGAAAAGTATATGCAGGTCGAAAAACAGTTGAAGAAAATTACACAGAAAATTGCGGCAGTAGCACTTGTGATGCTTGTGGGAGCACTCACCGTCACGATGAGTGTGGAGGCTTACCGGGTACGGTTTTTTCATACGGTAAAAACGGTACTGGATGGTAATATCAGTATTTATTCTTATGAATCAGACGAAGAGAAGATTTCCGATACTATTTTAAAACCGCAGTATATTCCAGACAACTATCGGCTGAACGAAGAAAAAATTACGGATACCACATCCGTTTTGGAATATGGAAATGGCAAAAAGCATTTGATTTTCCAGCAAACAATTGTGACAAATGAGAAAATGATTTTTGACACGAATTATAATTCTGTGGAACAAATTAGAATAAACGGAATGACTGTCTTTCTATACGGATATACGGATGATACATTCTGGGCATATGGGGAATATGGAAACAGCGTATATGTGCTGGCTGGAGATACAATCCCAAAAGAAGAGGTTGAAAAAATATATAAACACTGGATCTGGTAAAGGAGAGAGAAAATGATGAAAAAGGGTTGGATTTTACTTATGGTATGTGTAATCATTTCAGGATTTGGAGGATGTGGAAAACAGACAGCTACAGAAAAAGTTGAGGAGACGGAAACTGCAGACCGTATGAAGGAGGAGACAACGGAACTCTGCGCTTATATAAAGGAACTCAATGGAAATACACTGGTCATCGATCCCGTGGAGTATATCAGTTCCGGGGACAGTGATCGGCTGGCAAGTTACAAACACACGGATGACGATATGCCTGACGGATATTATATATACAATAAGGATGAAAAAACAGAGGATGTAACATTGACAGATCAGACGGAGTACTCCTTTTTGGATTGGACAAGAGAATTTGGGGGAACAGATGCCGATATTCGTGTAGTAACAAAAGATAAAATGATTTTTGAAAAATATATGGAAACTTATACGGATGCAAAACCGGGAATGCCGTTTTTCCTGAAAATGAAAGGAAATACGGTGATTCAGATTTTGGAAAAACCGATGGCATGATGTGACTTGACCATAAGAGAAGCAGGGTGTAAACTGATAAAGTTAATGTTTACTTTATTCGCAAAAGAAAAAAGAGAGAGACGGAAAAATAACATCCGCTTTCATCTGGAACAGGAGGAACCAATGCGAAACAATAAGACCGCGGAGCTGGTACTGACCGCTCTGTTTGCAGCAATCATTATCATTATGGCGTTTACACCGCTGGGCTACATCCCGCTTGTGGTGATCAATGCGACCATCATCCACATCCCTGTTATTTTAGGATCGTTATTCTGTGGACCGAAGAAGGGTGGATTTTTAGGATTTATCTTTGGTCTGACCAGCTTTATCAAGAATACGGTTATGCCGACATCCCTTTCGGCATTTGTATTTTCCCCGGTACTGGCAGCCAGCATGGTAGGCACCAGCGGAATCGTAAAGAGTGCGTTTATCTGTTTTGTACCGCGTATTCTTGTAGGAATCCTGCCGTATTTTGTATATATCGGAGTAAAGAAAGCGCTTTCTTCCCAGCATAAAATTCTCTGGGCAAGTGTGTTTAATATTCTGATCGGTGTGTTCTTGTTTATTGGTGCACGTGCGTTTCTGCTTCATGTATTTGACAAGAAGCCATTGTCAGATATTGCATTGTATGCGGTAAGTGCACTGGTTGGATGGTTTGTTTTTATGGCACTGGAAGTGTATACGGTACTGAAATCCGGTGCAGTCTGTGCATTTGTCTACGCGGGTGTAACAGGCGCAATGGTCAATACGATACTGGTTATGGGCGGAATTTTTGTGTTATACAAAGATGCATATGCAAAAGCACTGAGTGTCGATGCAGGAGCCGTGCTTGGAGTCATCGGTGGTGTCATCAGTTTTAACGGAGTCATTGAAGCGATTGTGGCTGCAATCATTGTAGCAGCACTTGGCATGGTACTAAATAAATTAAAACCGATCCGGAAATAATGATTTTGAAAGGCAGTGGGAAGACGAATATCAATTTCGTGATATTCGTCTGAGAGCTGCCTTTTTTGTTGTATTCTTTGGAAAAAGCAATAGTGCATTCAACAGGGATATGCTAAAATAAAAAAGGTATGAGTTTATTAAAGGAGGGGAAAAGTATGTTTTTTAATGTGATGGATGTAATTTTTCCGATTATGTTTATTGTTGTAGCAGGTTTTATTGTGGTTACAATCATAAAGGGAATTTCACAATGGAATGACAATAATCATGCACCGAGACTGACAGTAGAGGCAAAGGTTGTATCCAAACGGACGAATATAACGCATTTCAATGATGGGACAGATACAACTATGGTACATACAAACACAACTTATTATGTTACGTTTGAGGTGGAGAGTGGAGATCGCATGGAAATGAATGTGCGCGGATCTGAATATGGAATGCTTGCAGAAGGGGATGTTGGAAAACTGACATTTCAGGGAACCCGATATCTGAATTTTGAACGTCGTTAACTTTGAAGACAGTTTCTTTACGATTCTGCCGCAAGTGTGATAAAATAGCAGAAGATGTGATTTTTTCTGCAAAGGAGTAAGAGACAATGTTAAAAGGAAAATGTGTGGTACTTGGTGTGACCGGAAGTATCGCTGCCTATAAAATTGCCTGTCTGGCAAGTGCACTGGTCAAGCAGCATGCGGATGTGCATGTAATCATGACGGAAAATGCAACAAATTTCATCAATCCTATCACGTTTGAGACGTTGACGGGCAATAAGTGTCTGGTCGATACGTTTGACCGGAATTTCCAGTTCAATGTAGAACATGTGGCATTGGCAAAACGGGCGGATATTTTTATGGTGGCACCGGCTTCTGCCAATGTGATCGGCAAGATGGCAAACGGAATCGCAGATGATATGCTGACAACAACGATTCTGGCGGCAAAATGCCAGAAATACGTTTCTCCTGCCATGAATACCAATATGTTTGAAAATCCGATCGTGCAGGATAACATCAAAAAGCTGGAGCATTATGGGTTTCATATCATTGATCCGGCAAGCGGCTATCTTGCCTGCGGCGATACCGGAGCCGGAAAGATGCCGGAGCCGGAAACACTGTTTTCTTATATTATGAAAGATCTTGCCTGTGAAAAAGACATGATCGGAAAGAAAGTGATGGTCACAGCAGGACCGACACAGGAGAAGATTGATCCGGTGCGTTATATTACGAATCACTCTACCGGAAAAATGGGCTATGCAATTGCGGAAAACTGTATGCGCCGTGGTGCGGAAGTGACACTGATCACGGGACCGGTGGCAATCACTCCGCCGCCGTTTGTAAAAGTTGTCCCGGTTGTATCTGCGGCAGATATGGCAGCAGCCGTAAAGAAGACCGCAGATCAGCAGGATATTATTATCAAAGCGGCAGCCGTGGCGGATTACCGTCCGGATCACCCGGTCGATGAGAAAGTCAAGAAAAAAGACGGCGATGCCACCCTTACGATGGAACGCACGGAAGATATTCTTTCGTATCTGGGTGCGCACAAAAAACCGGGACAGTTTCTGTGTGGATTTTCCATGGAGACGGAACATATGCTGGAGAATTCCCGTGCAAAACTTGCAAAAAAGAATGCAGATATGATTGTGGCGAATAACCTGAAAGTAGCCGGAGCCGGATTTGGTACAGATACCAATGTGGTGACGCTGATTACGGCAGATGACTGCAGGGAACTGGAAATAATGAGCAAAGCGGATGTCGCATCAGCGATTGTGAGTGAAATTTTAAAGAAAATGTGTTAGTATTAAAATATGACAGACTTAGAAGCCTATTATAATAAATTTAATGAAGAGAAGCGTCTGGACAGCCGGCACGGCAGGGTGGAATTTGTGACAAGCATGCATTATATCCATCAGTGTCTGGACGAAATTGTAAAAGAGCGTGCAAAAGAGGAAATTTATATCCTTGATATCGGGGCGGGAACCGGACGATACAGCGTACCGCTGGCGCAGGAAGGGTTCGATGTGACGGCCGTGGAACTGGTAAAGCATAATCTGGGACGCCTGAAACAGAAGGGGGCAGGAGTGCATGCATATCAGGGAAATGCAATGAATCTGAAAAAATTTTCCGATGATTCCTTTGACATAACGCTGCTGTTTGGACCGATGTATCATCTGCATGAGGAAAAGGACAAGCTTGCTGCGCTGCGGGAGGCGGTGAGGGTGACAAAACCCGGAGGCAGGATTCTCGTGGCGTATATTATGAATGAATTTTCCGTTATCACGTATGCGTTTAAGGAAAAACATATTCTGGAGGCGCTTAAGGAGGGTATGCTCACAGAGGATTATCACTGTACTTCAAAAGCCAATCCTTTGTATTCCATGGTTCGTCTGGAAGATATTGAGGCATTGAACCGGCAGGTACCGGTCAGGCGCCGGCAGATCATAGCGGCAGACGGTGCGGCAAATTATATGCGTCCGTTTTTAAATGCGCTGACGGAAGAAGAGTTTGATGCGTTTCTGCAGTATCATCTGGCGACCTGTGAACGGATGGATCTTATGGGTGCAAGTGGTCACACGGTGGATATTCTTGTGAAAGAGGAGTCTGAAAACGTATGAAAAAATGGATATTGCCAATCCTAATGGCAGGATTTCTGCTGACGGGATGTTCTTCTCCGGCAGAGACGTCATCGGTGTTATCCCTTTCTACGGAAAAAAATACGGGGACACAGATGACGGAAAAACCGAGCACAGTGAAGGAACCGGAAACAGAGACTGCAACAGAAACGCAGCAGGAGCCGGTGACACAGACGGTAAAAATTACGGCGGTAGGTGACTGCACGCTGGGGGCAACACAGACACATGGATATGCAGGATCCTTTCATGAATACTATGATAAATACGGGCAGGATTATTTTTTTAAAAATGTCAGAAGTATTTTTGAGCAGGATGATTTTACACTGATCAATCTGGAATGTGTGTTGTCAAATGCGACCGAGCGTGTGGAAAAAACGTGGAACTTAAAAGGAAAACCGGAGTATGTTGGTATTATGACAGACAGTTCTGTGGAGGGGGCAAGTCTGGGAAATAATCATACGTTTGATTATGGGCAGCAGGGACTTGATGATACCAGGGAAGTGTTAAATAAAGCAGGGATTATCTTCGGATTCAATGATCATGTGGATACCTATACTACGAAGGATGGTATCAAAATCGGAATTGTCTCTGCAAGCCAGTTGTCGGCTGATGAAACACATGCTGGTTATATCCGGGATGGGATTGCTAAACTTCGGGAAGAAGGGGCGGATCTGGTAATTGCCTGCTGTCACTGGGGGATAGAGGGGGATCATTATCCGAATGATTATCAGCAGAAGCTGGCACACCAGGTGATTGACTGGGGAGCAGATCTGCTGGTCGGTACACATCCTCATGTATTGCAGGGAATGGAATTATACAACGGAAAAATGATCTGCTACAGTCTTGGAAATTTCTGCTTTGGGGGGAACAGGAATCCAAAAGACAAAGATACGGCGATCTATGAACAGACCTTTACCTTTGTGGATGGGGTACTGCAGACAGATATATCAGCCGATATGATACCATGCAGTATTTCTTCCACATCAGAAAGAAATAATTTTCAGCCTGCCATAGCAAAAGGAGACAGAAAACAGATGATTATTGATCATATGAATGAGTATTCGGAAAAATACAGTAAAATCGGATTTGACGCAAATGGCAGGGTAATCATCAGGGAAGAGTAGGGGGATACTATAATTTTATGTGGCAAGTAAATAATAATGATAAGAGGAATCAGCACATGAATGCAAGTTTTTGGAATTATCCGTCAAAACAGAAAAGCTGGCCGATAGACGAAGAAATGGAAAGTCTCGGGGAAGTCATTCATCCACTTGATAATATCGGTGGATTTGATGTACGTCCGGGATTTTATCAGATGAATGGTGCATATCAGACAGAGGAAGGTGTAAGCTTTACGGTAAGCTCCCATGGAGCTACGAGCTGTGTCCTGCTGTTATTCCGGCCGGCAGCACAGGAACCATATGCAAGAATCCGCATTCCGGAAAGTTATAAAATTGGAAATACGTATTCTATCCTTGTTTTTGGCTTAAAAGCAGAGGATTTTGAGTATGCCTATCAGATGGACGGTCCTGCCGATCAGGCGAAAGGGTTACTGTTTAACAGAAAACATACGCTTCTTGATCCATATGCGAAAGCTGTTACGGGTCAGAGAAACTGGGGAGAAAAACCGGAAGGCGGAAAGGATTTTGTCTATAAAGCCCGTGTGGTGCAAAGTGATTTTGACTGGGGGCGGTATCGGAATCTGAATCACAAATTTGAAGATCTGGTGATCTATGAGATGCATGTCAGGGGATTCACCAAAGATGCGTCCTCCGGTGTAAAAGGTGGGGGAACATTTGAAGGTCTGCGACAGAAAATTCCGTATCTGAAAGATCTGGGAATCAATGCGGTAGAACTCATGCCGATTTTTGAATTTGATGAAATGGAAAGTGCCCGTGTGGTGGATGGCGTGCAGTTGTACAATTACTGGGGCTATAATACGGTTTCCTTTTTTGCCCCAAATACAAGTTATGCATTTCATCAGGAGCATAATCATGAGGGTGACGAATTAAAGCGTCTGATCCGGGAACTGAAAGAAAATGGAATTGAAGTCATTCTGGATGTGGTATTCAACCATACGGCAGAGGGAAATGAAAACGGTCCGTGTTTCTGCTTTAAGGGGATTGATAATAATATTTATTATATGCTTACACCGGATGGATATTATTATAATTTCAGCGGCTGTGGCAATGTCTTAAACTGCAACCATCCGGTGGTACGGAGGTTTATTACGGACTGTCTGCGGCACTGGGCAGTAGAGTACCGTGTGGATGGATTCCGGTTTGACCTGGCATCGATTCTGGGAAGAGATCAGAATGGTGCACCGATGGAGAATCCACCGATTCTGGAAGCCCTTGCATTTGACTCTATTCTGGGGGACATGAAGCTGATCGCAGAAGCCTGGGATGCGGGTGGCTTGTATCAGGTTGGAAGTTTCCCGTCCTGGAACCGCTGGGCCGAATGGAACGGAAGATACCGTGATGATATGAGAAGCTTTTTAAAGGGCGACAGTGGTGTCGCAGGGCGTGCAATTACACGTATTACCGGATCTTCCGACATGTATGATCCGGCAAGCCGCGGATACAGTGCATCCGTCAATTTCCTGACCTGTCATGATGGGTTCACGTTGTATGATCTGTATTCATATAATGAAAAGCATAATGAGAAAAACGGATGGAACAATACGGACGGGGATAACAACGGCCTGAGCTGGAACTGCGGGGTAGAAGGTGAAACGGATGATCCGGCGGTTATGGGCCTGCGGCGCAGACTCGTGAAGAATGCATTTGCCGCGTTGTTATGCAGCCGGGGACCGGCTATGTTTTTTGCAGGGGATGAATTTTGTAATACGCAGTATGGAAATAACAACGCATACTGCCAGGATAATATTATTTCCTGGCTGGACTGGAACAGACTGGAAGAATTTCAGGAGATTCATGATTTTGCCCGTTTTATGATCCATTTCCGTGCAAAGCATCCGATTCTGCGAAGGGATACAAAGCCGGCAGTCTGCGGGTTACCTTCCGTAAGTATCCATAACGGAGAGCCGGACCGGAATTATACGGACTATAATACACATTTAATTGGAATCATGTATGCGGGAAGAAATGCCGATGATACGGATGATGATATGATCTTTTACGGAATGAATGCGTATTGGGAGCCTTTGGAGATGCGCCTGCCTTCGTTGCCGGAGTCTTATCATTGGAAACTTGTAGTAAATACTTTCTGTGAATACCAGGATGGGGCAGATTTTGAAGCCCAGACACAGGGAGATCAGACACGTGTGCGTGTTCCGGAACGTTCTACGGTAATTTTACTGGCAGAACATGATTTATAAAAAAGAGTTGAGCACCGCTCTGGAAACAGGGCGTGCTCAACTCTTTTTTTCGGTGGTATCGGGTCTGGTTGTAATTTCACTGGTTCCGATGAGGTAATCTGCAGAAACATTCAGAATCTGCACGATGGCTGCAAGATCCGCAACGGTCGGAGAACGACGACCGGTACGGTATCCGCTGATCGTGGACGGCGAAACAAACATTGCATTTGCCAGCTGGATATTGGAAATATTTTGTTTATACATAATCAGACTCAGACGGTCACCAAAATCTTTGTATTTATTTTTATCATTCGTTTTCATACAAATGATTTTATAGAAAGTTGATATAAAAAACAGAGAAAACGCGTATTGCGTTTTAATTCTTAGATAAATGGAAAAAGATTTCCAAAGAGATAAGAAATTAAATCCATCCGCCGTCTAAGGTGAGAATCTGTCCATTCAGGTAACTGCTTGCTGTGGCAAGAGAATATGCCAGTGAAGCAACTTCTTCCGGGGATCCCATACGGCCGGCAGGAATTTCTTCGATGAGTGCAGAGCGTTCTTCCTCGGAGAAACAACGGTTCATATCCGTATCGATTACCCCACAGGCGATGGCATTTACCTGGATATTGCTAGGGGCAAGTTCTTTGCCCAAAGCGCGTGTAAGGGAATTGATCCCGCCTTTGCATGCAGAATAGGCAACTTCGCAGGAAGCTCCGACATTTCCCCATACAGAAGAAATATTGATGATATGTCCGGATTTGGCATGAACCATGGAGGGGATGACCTGTCTGCAGGTGGAAAAGACGGATGTGAGGTTTGTCGCAATAATCCGGTTCCAGTCGGTAATATCCATGTCGGTGAGCAGACCGATATAAGAGATGCCGGCATTGTTGATTAACACATCAATCTGGCCGAAGGTATCCAGTGTTTTTTGCACCATGTCACAGATAAAAGTATAGTCTCCTACATCACCACGGAAGCAAAGCACCTGTATGGAGCAGGTTGTTTCAAGTTTTGTGGCAAGTGCCTGCAGCGTTTCATAAGAGTTATGGCAGCAAAGAGCCAGATGATAGCCTTCAGCGGCAAATCGACATGCCAGGGCTGCACCGATTCCACGGGATGCACCTGTAATCAAAGCAGTATGTTTCATTGTTCTTCTCCATTCTTTTTTTTGTATTGTACCATAAATTAAAAAAATTCACTAGACAAACACCGGAGAATGTGTTACTATAATTGGGCAGTTGAAACGGCGCGTGGCTCAGCTTGGTAGAGCGCTGCGTTCGGGACGCAGAGGTCGCAGGTTCAAATCCTGTCGCGCCGACGATACAAGGATTCCGGTACATGGGTGAGAGAATCCTTGGCAGGGGCAACCTCAGAGGCTTTTAGAGAGCTTCTGGGGTTCTTTTTTTGCCTTCAAAAGTTTTAGAAAGGCTCTATGTCAAAAAAACTGTCGCACGAATTTTCGCGCGACAGTTTTTTCTTATTCTACCGTTACAGATTTTGCCAGGTTACGTGGCTGATCCGGATTTAAGCCTTTTCCAACGGATGTGTAATATGCAATCAGCTGGAAAATTACAACAGATTCAAAAATCGTAAATTCGTCGGATACATCCGGAAGATTGATGTGTACATCACAGATAGAAGGATCTGTGATTTCTTTGTCTTTGGACAAAAGAATGACATAAGCACCACGGGCTTTTACTTCCCGGATATTGGAAATAACTTTGCTGTATACATGTTTCTGGGTAGCAGCGGCAATGACAGGAACCCCTTCACTGACCAGGGCAATGGTTCCGTGTTTTAATTCACCGGCAGCATAGGCTTCGGCATGAATATAAGAAATTTCCTTTAATTTCAAAGCACCTTCCATGCAAAGGGTATAATCGAGTCCACGACCGATAAAGAACGCGTTGTTGGCATTGATCATGCGTTTGGTCAGCTGTTCAATATCAGGAGCCTGTGCAAGAACTTCCTCGATGTAATTTGGAATTTCCTGCAGTGTTCCAATAAATGTACGTGCTTCTTCGACAGAAATCTTTTGCTGTTTCATGGCAAGTTTGCATGCAAGCAGGTAAAAAGAAGCAACCTGAACGGTGTATGCTTTTGTACTTGCAACAGCAATTTCCGGACCGGCATGTGTATATAATACATAGCTGCTTTCACGTGCAATGCTGGAGCCTTTTACATTTACAATGGACAGTGTTTTCTTTGTATATTTATTTGCAAGGCGAAGAGCTTCCAAAGTATCAATGGTTTCTCCGGACTGGGATACAACGATCACCATGGATTTTTCATTGATTACCGGTTCTTCATAGCGGAACTCCGATGCGATTGCTACGGTAACCGGAATATGCAGGCGGTTCTGGATCATGGTTTTTCCTACCATTCCCGCGTACATTGCAGTACCACAGGCAACGATTGTAATGTCGCTTACATTTTCAAAGAAGGAATCCGCAATGGCATCTTCCGAAAAATCCGGGAGCATATCTTTGATACGTGGGGTAATGGTTCTTGTGATGGCAGCCGGCTGTTCATGAATTTCTTTGATCATGAAATGCGGATAACCATCTTTCTGGGCTGCGGTAACATCCCAGTTTACTTCCATATATTCCGGTTCTACGGAATGACCGTCTAAATCCTCTAACGTAATGCCGTCCGCAGTCATAGTTAAAATATGATATTCCGGCACGATGAAATAACGCTTGTTGTATGCGATAAAAGCAGTCAGGTCAGATGCAATAAAAGCACCGTCATCACAGTATGTTGCAACCATAGGGCTGACATTTCTTACCGCATAAATTTCACCCGGATGATCCTTGAACAGAACGCAGAAGGCAAAGGAACCTTCAATTTCGGCTACTGCTTTGCGCAGAGCTTCTTTTGGATCTCCTTCGTAGAGTTTATTGATCAATGCGGCGGCAACTTCGGTATCCGTCTCGGAAATCAGTTCATCCGTCAGATCGTATTTGGTGGCGAGATCATGATAGTTCTCGATGATACCATTGTGGATCAATGCAACCTGTCCGACCTTATGAGGGTGTGCATTGGCATTGGTAACGCCACCATGGGTTGCCCAGCGGGTGTGGCCGATTCCACACGTAGAATTGTTATCATCATCGCAGATGGCACGAAGATCTTTTACTTTTCCGACAGTTTTCCGAAGTGAAATTTTTCCGGTATCTTTAAAGTACGCAATTCCCGCACTGTCATATCCACGGTACTCAAGGCTTGCAAGTCCTGTCAATAAGACATCCTGGGCTTTTAATTTACCTGTAAATCCAATAATTCCACACATAATTGAAATCTCCTTTTTCTCATATAATTTTATGATCCCGATATTGTTTTCGTTCATCAGAATATTTTTCATTGTGCATTATGTGGTAACACGTAAGTGTTATCACCTATGCCAATTGCTTCGCGTAAGCAAATTCTCATGCAATTGGCTCCATCGGGGTACGAATCCTTTGTTCGGATGTTACCATCCTGTTTGTGATTCGTATGCGCAGCCCCTTTCTGCGTTCAGGCATCCGCCGAATCTTCGATCACCTGAATCCTCGTTAACCCTTGTGGTGCAGCAAAAGCTGTATCACATTCGCACATTGCTTCCGCGAAAGCGGAATTTTCATGCAATGTGCTCCTTATTTCGGTACAGCGAAAGCTGTATCACAGGGTACATGGCGCTAAAGTTTTTAACTTTTCGAAATCTGTTTCTCCTTTCTATAACAGACACCCCCATCTTAACATAAACACCGGGGTTCTCACAACCGAAAATATCCACAGAGATTTACAGTAATTGCATAAATTTTTCACGTTACTTACAATCTTAAAAAAATTTATACATCTTTGCCTCTGGTATGATATGATTAATTCCAAATGAAAAACATACAGGGAGGAATCTATGGACGAACAGACAAAACAAAAACGAAAAGATATCGTGGGGTGGGTGATTTACATAGCAGTTCTTCTTGCCATTATTATCACATTCCGTTGTTTTTTGATGATCGGGCGGGTGCCATCTGAGAGTATGGAACCGACACTGATGGTTCATGACTGGCTCATCGGAGACCGTCATGCATATGAGGAAGAAAAACCACAACGCGGCGATATTGTCATGTTTTATCAGAAAGATGAAAATGAAACCATGGTCAAACGTGTGATCGGACTTCCGGGGGAGACGGTTTCTTTTGTCGGAGGAAAAGTATACATCAATGGGGAACCGCTGGATGAATCGGCTTATCTGGATGACACTGTCGAAACGGATTGTGGAGAAGAAGATAAAACCTTTACCGTTCCGGAGGGCTCTTATTTCATGTTGGGGGATAACCGGGAAATTTCCCTGGATGCGCGATATTGGAAACATACCTACATTACAACGGATGACATGAAGTCGAAGGAAATCCTTATCATCCCGTTTCACAGGCTTCCGTGGTTTTAACCATTTTGTGTCTTGACACCTGACGGGCATGTGAGTATACTCTATGTAATATGTTGAATGTAACAAGAAATGTCTGTATAGAAGGGTATTTCGTGAAAAGGAGTATTTTATGTTAACGACAAGAGAACTGCAGGACGAGATCATCCGCCTGAAGAAAGAAAAGGATATCTGTATTCTGGCACATGCATATCAGAGTCATGATATCTGGGAGGTGGCTGATTATGTAGGGGATTCCTATGGGCTGAGCGTGCAGGCTGCCAAGGCAGCGCAGAGCACTGTGCTGATGTGCGGAGTCCGTTTTATGGCAGAGACGGTCAAGATTCTGTCCCCACAGAAAAGGGTATTGTTATCCAACAGCAATGCGGGATGTCCGATGGCAGAGCAGATGGATGTGGAACTGATTTCCGGGGTGAAAAAGATGTATCCGGATTATACCGTGGTAGCGTATATTAATACGACTTCCGAGTTAAAAACGATTTGTGATGTCTGTGTAACTTCCTCATCGGCAGTTCAGATTGTAAAGAATATAGAGAATAAAAATATTTTGTTTATCCCGGACTGCAATCTGGGAAAATGGGTGGCTGATCAGGTGCCGGAGAAAAATATCAAACTGCTGCAGGGGGGATGTCCAACGCATGTCCGCATGTCGAAACGGGATGTGGAAAAAGCACGAAAGGCACATCCGGACGCACTTCTTCTGGTACATCCGGAATGTCTGCCGGAGGTTTCCGGGCTGGCAGATTATCGGGGAAGTACAACCGGAATCATGGATTATGCAAAGAAAAGTGATGCAAAGGAATTCATTATCGGAACCGAGAACAGTATCGTGCAGCATCTGCAGTTTGCATGTCCGGACAAGCAGTTTTATCCATTATCAAGAGACTGTGTCTGCCACAATATGAAACTGACCACACTCGGAGATGTATACCAGTGTGTAAAGGGCACCGGCGGAGAGGAAATCAAGCTGGACGAAGAAGTGCGTATAAAAGCAAAACGCTGTATTGATACCATGCTGGAACTTGGCAATTAAAGCAGGTCAGCCTGCAAAGATGCGCGCCCTGCGGAGTCAAAGATGATGCTGTGTCTCCGTAAGGGCGCGAAAGTGTGCGGTAAACGCACACTTTATTTTTTTACCGATTTTACAAGGGAATCCAATGTAACCGTTGTGGTGGTATCACCGGCAAGGAGCGTGTACGTTTCTCCGCTGGTGAGCTTTGGACAACTGATTACAACGGAATTATAGGATTTGGCAGGGGTATAGGAAAGCAGTGAGTTTCCATTGGAATCCTGTAGTGTAATTTCTCCGGAGATCATGGAAGCGGATACAGTGACGAGCATACTTCCCTGTGTGGATGAACTGGAAAAATTCTCTGCCATGCCACTGGAACCTACAGCAATGACAGTTCCGCCGCTGATTGTTGCGGTACCGGAACAATCCAGAGCACCGTTTCCACCCTGTACCGGGCCGTCAATATAAATTTCACCTCCGGTGACAGTGAGGTCACCGTTGGAGTCAAGACCGTCTCCGCCAGCGTTGACGGTCAGCATTCCTCCGCTGATCTGGATCCGGTTATAGTCGGTGGCATCTTCCATGCCTCCTGGTCCGGAATTTCCATTACTATTCTGTGCCCCCTTTGGGGCATTCGGCATTTCTGTGGAATCAGAATTTTGTGGAGGCTGTGGGGCTTCCGTGGAATCAGAATTTTGCGGAGGCTGCGGGGCTTCTGTAGAGTCACCGTTTTGCGGAGACTGTGGCATTTCCGTGGAGTCTGAAGAATTCTGTGGCTGTTTGGGAGGAGTGCCGGATGGCATTTTTTGCTCTTTGGAAGAATCGGATGATGCAGAATCTGAAGAATTCCCTGCCGTGCCGTCTCCGGCGGCATTTACACCATCGTCACTTGAGGTTACAGCGTAGCTGCCTCCGGTGATGGTAACCGTTTTACCTTCTAAGCCCTCATAACTTTTTGTGATTGTGATGGTTCCGTCATTTAAGACGAGGTCGCCATCGGCATGCAATCCGTCATCCCCGGCAGCGATGGTTATGGTGCCGCCGTCTACCTGCAAAGTTTCTTCGGCATCCATACCATCGGAATCACAGGTGATGGAGAATGTTCCATCGGCAATGTAGATAAATCCTTTTTCATCATTGTCTGTATTTTCACTGTGGATCCCGTCTTTTTTGGCATTTAAGGTAAAGACACCGTCGGCAATACGCACACTGTCTTTTCCGGAGAGCGCATGCCGGGCAGCGGTGATGTCGTAAGTGCCGGAGGTGATGACAAGATCATCTTTAGATACGATGCCATGTCCGTAAGCAGCATGGATGGTCAGGGTTCCGGAACCGTTTAAGCTCAGATCGGACTTGGAGAAAATCACGGCATCAATGTTATTGTCATCAATAGCAACGAAATCCTTCGTGTTTGTTAAGGTATTGGAAGTGTTTTCGGCAAGCGTTACAAATACTTTGTCAGCAGATTTTACATAGATAGCGGCACTGGTGTCGCAATTGATGCTGGCATCTTTTAACACAATCTGTACTTTTTCACCGGAAGCATCCACAACGATCTGTCCGTTGGTCAGGCTTCCACTCAGAACATAGGTACCGGTTCTGGTAATGGTGATCTGATTATCAGAAACCCGGACTGCCGGGGAGTCACAGGTACTCTTTGAATCGGAAAGGGTGATCTCTGTGGCATCCTCCGAGGCATAGTCACTCTGCTTGTCGCGTTTGGTAAACATGTCTGCTGCATCCAGATAAGTGATGGAGTCACTGACGGAAGAGGCCTGCGAACTTTCCGTAGTTGTTTCCGGTGCTGCGGCACATCCGCAGACCGCACAGGCCAAAAGGGAATAACTGATGATTCCGGCAAGTAATTTGTTATAACTCATACGAATCCACCTCCTGTTGATAGAGCGCAATTTCCAGGTTGCCGTTACGGCAGCGGAGTGCGTCAATAAATGCTTTTTCTGTCGTGTCATCTTTTAAAGCTACATGGTACTGTAATTTGAACAGACTGCCCATGTTGCTGGTTTTTACGGATACCAGGTTGTATGTACTGGTGTAAGAGGTAAAAATATCGTCAAATACGTCACTGTAGTTGAGATCCTCCGGAATAGTGATACGAAGAATTTTCTGCGGGTGTTTCTGCGGGAAGGCAAAATGGTTCAGGCCATACATTGCAAGTCCGAGTATCAGGGAAAAGAGAAGCGCAAAACCAAGGTATCCCATGCCACAGATCAGGCCTGCTGCCATGGCAAGAAACAGTGTTGCGATTTCCCGTGCCGTGCCGGGTACAGAACGGAAACGGACGAGGGAGAAGGCACCTGCGACAGCGACACCTGCACCGACATTTCCGTTGACCATCATGATTACGACACAGACTACGGCGGGCAGCAGTGCCAGCGTAACAAGAAAACTGCGTGAGCAGAGTTTTCTGTCATAAATCAGGGCAAGAAACATGCCGATGGCAAGGGACACAAACAGACAAAGCAGAAAGTTTGTAACGGTAATGGTACTTGTGGTAAAAATTCCTTCAAAAAATGTATGCATAATCAAATGATTCCTTTCTTTTGTTTGATGCTGGCCTGTTTTTGGAGCCAGGCTGTTCCATATTTGGAAAATGAAGTTTTATATATTTTTTCCCGGCTGAGCAGCTGAACCAGCCAGAGAGGAATGGCATCGGCAGTTTTGACTTCCATCAGAATGGTATCTGCCGGAAGTACTGCGGTGCCGCCGATGCCTGTGGTAAGGGTTACATCATGATCTCGCCAGAGAATGTTTTCATCAAAGGTGATGCGAAACTGGGGGGTATCCATTGCATAAAAAGCTGCGCGGTCGTAGGAAAGCAACATCCGGGGCATCAGATTGTGGTAGTGGAAAAGACAGTAGTCAATTTCCCGTGAGATCTGTGTGTCCATAACGGAAGCATGGGAAAGCAGATAGCGCCGGGCTTCTTCTTCGGACATTGCGATCCGTCTTTTGTATACCACGGACTGATATTTTTTCTTTAACTCCACAAACACGGTGGTATCTGTGTCTGCAATGCCGTAGCTGCGTACCCGGAGTTTTTCCTTGTAGAGTGGTTTCTCCAAAGAACGACGGATGAGCAGATCGTCCGGTGTGTCAAAATAAAGACTTAAAATGGTGCTTTTTCCGTGGATATCCGGTTTCATCCGGCCCTCAAAGGCTTCTGTTATCTGCCGGTACTGGGTACGGCTGAGCAGATATTTCATTTCGTATCGTTTAAAGATCATTTGATCACTCATGATGGTTCTCCTTTGTTTTGATAGGATCAGTATAGCGGGGGAACTTTAAATGAACTTTAAAAGGCACACAGGTATTCTGAAAACAATTTATGAAGAAAGAAAAGGAAAACTTAAGAGAATCTAAATTGACTTGCAACATAAACTTATATAAAATAAAAAGCGCGGAGATGTTCGCAGAGTTCATTTCAAACGAAGAGGAGGAATTTTATATGATATGTCCGAAGTGCGGCAGCAAAATGCCGGATGACAGTACATTCTGCACCAGATGCGGAGCCAGCTTACATACAGGAACACAGGAAAATCAGGATTCGCAGGGGACGCCATACGGCTACGGAAATCCACAGGGAAACAACGGAGCGTATTATGGCAATCCACAGATGAACAATGGGATGCCGTATGGGCAGCCTTATATAGATCCTAAGGATCATTCCACAGAATTTGACGGAAAAGATATTGCGGAGCACAAACTGTTTGCAATGCTTCCATATCTTCTGGGAATTTTGGGAACCATCGTGGCACTTCTTGTGGCAAAGGATTCTCCTTATGTCGGATTTCATGTGCGTGAGGGAATCAGAATCCTTGTGTCTGAAGTTCTGCTGGGACTGATTACTGTAGTGCTCTGCTGGACCGTTGTCGTTCCGATTGCAGCAACCGTATGTTTTATCATTTTACTGGTTGTCCGTATCATCAGTTTTGTCAATGTCTGCAATGGAAAGGCAAAGGAAGCTGCCATAGTCAGCAATTTCGGATTTTTGAAATAACTTATAAAGATCCAATGAAAAAGAGAAGAAGATTCTGTATGTTATGTAAGAATCTCCTTCTCTTTTTTGTGGAAACATGGGATATTTAATTGAAAAGGATGGAAAAAGTCAGGGAATTTCCATCTTCACTTTTGGCAGAAATTTTCCCTTTGTGTGCGGTTGCAATGGCATGGACTACGGAAAGTCCGATACCATGTCCGCCGGTTTTGGTATTGCGTGAACTATCCGGGCGGTAAAAACGTTCAAATAACTCATCGTGCCGGCCGACAGGAATCGGATCGGTTGTATTCCACACGGTAAGTGCGAGCGCGCGTCCCTGTTTGTGGAAAGTCAGTCGGAGTTTTCCGTTTTCCGTGGAATACTTAACAGCATTGTCCAGAAGAAGGGAAACACACTGGCGGATACAGCCTTCATTTCCGTGATAAGTCAGGTCAGGGGCAATGTCAAGTTCTAAAGTTTTGCCCCGGGAAGCTGCATAGGAAACAAAAGGTTCCGCAGTATCAATTACGGCATCGGAAATTGCAAAATCCGTCATTTCCAGCTGCGTGGATTCTTCATCCATACGGGAGAGGAAAACCAGTTTTTCCGTCAGGGAGGTCAGGCGGGCAATCTGTTTGCGTGTACTTTTTGTCCACTGGTTTTCTCCGCCGGTCATCTCTAAAACTTCAGTGTTTGCATCGATGATCGTCAGTGGAGTTTTGATTTCGTGGCTGGCATCCGTAATAAAACGCTTTTGTTTTTCGTAGCTTTCTGCGACGGGTTTTACCAGCATGCCGGAAAACAGAACCACCAGAAGAAATACCAGCAGCAGTCCGGCAAGGCTGACTCCGATGCTGGCAAGCAGGAAGGTATGGAAGGTGTTTAATTCCCGTTCACAGTTGACAAAAATATACATACGCGTGTTATCACCTGTAGTGACAAGCTGATAGCGGTAACAGCTGATAAATCCAAGGGTATGCTGCTTTTTATACAAAGAAGCCGCGTATTTTTTTGCTTCTTTGGTGGAAACAGCCGCAATTTTTCCGGTATCGACCTGATCCACGGTTCCCTTATCCGTGAGAGTTACTGTGAAAAAGCGGGTATCAAAAGCCGATTCCGGAGAGATATCCCGCCGGGTCAGTTCTTTTTCTTTTTTGGGTTCCGGAGGTGTGTGGTTGTCATCTGCCGGATTTTCCGGAAATTTTCCGTCATTTTCCGCAATGACATGTATCCGCATGTCAGCATTGCGGCAGACGTTGGTGTAGTTGGCGGTATTGATGCCGGCCATAATGACAAACAGTACCAGTGCCATGGAACACATGGCAATAGCGATAAATTTTTTTCGAAGTTTCTTGATCATTCGTAAAATATCCTTTCCTTATGGAAGCATACACACAGAGTATCCCAGACCGCGGGTGGCTTTAATCTGTATATGGGCATGCAGGGAAGCCAGTTTTTTGCGCAGATAGGAAATGTATACCCATACAACATTAAATTCCGCTTCACTGTCGTATCCCCAGATTTTGTCCATAAACTGTTCTACAGAGATCACTTGTCCAGGGTTGGTCATCAGCATTTCTAACATCTGGTATTCCTTGTTCGCAAGCCGCAGTGTACCGGTATCTGTTGACAGCTGGTAGGTGCTTCGGTCCAGCCGGACATCGCCCAAGGAAAGGATGGCATCGGTGGTTTCGGCCTGCCGTCTTGTCATGGCCCGGATGCGTGCAAGCAGCTCTTTCATCGAAAATGGTTTTGTCAGATAATCATCTGCGCCGCTGTCGAGACCGTTGACACGGTCATCAATTTCGGATTTGGCGGTCAGCATCAGAATCGGCAGATGGTTTCCCTGGGCACGTACCTGTTTTAAAACACTGATGCCATCGAGTTTCGGCATCATGATATCAAGAATCGCACCGTCGTAGTTGTCCCCTTCTGTCAGATAGTCCAGGGCGTCCTGCCCATTGTATACGGCATCCACCGAATAATTATTATGTTTGAGCACTGTCACCAGCGCATCGGATAAGTCTTTTTCGTCTTCCGCAAGAAGTAATCGCATCGTGTTTCCTCCGCATTCCGTTATATTGTAACATCTTTATACATAGAAGATAAGACGGGAACCTTAAATAAACTTAAAACATTCGTAAGTTTTATCATTTTACAGGACAACATACTTTTTACATTGAATTTACATTAGTCTGGTTATGCATTTTACACAGACCCGATAAGATAACAACTGTAATGAGGAACAACATGAAAGAAAGAGGAGAAAATCATGAAAAACAAACTTGTAAAAATGATGGCTTTACTGACAGCAACAACAATGGTCGCTGCAGGTGTGATGGGATGTGGTTCTGACAGCAGTGATGCAAACGCTGATGCAAATACAGATACAACGGCATCTGATACAACTGCAAATGCAGATACAACAGATGGATCGGATCTGAGCGGAACCGTTACACTGGCAGGAAGTACTTCCATGGAGAAGCTTGCAAATGCCATGAACGAAGCATTTATGGAGAAATATCCGAATGTTTCCGCAACCGCAGAGTTTACAGGGTCCAGTGCAGGAATCGAGTCTCTTACAGCCGGCAGCGTTGATATCGGAGATGCTTCCCGTGCCCTTTCTGACGATGAGAAAAGCCAGGGTATCGTAGAGAATATTGTGGCAATTGATGGTATCGCAGTTATTACAGATACAGCAAACACAGTCACAGATATTAAGTCTGAAGATCTTGCAAAAGTATATACCGGAGAGATTACAAACTGGAAAGATCTCGGCGGACCGGATGAGCAGATTGTAGTCATCGGCCGTGAGGCGGGATCTGGTACAAGAGATGCATTTGAGGAACTGATGGATGTAAAGGATTCCTGCAAATATGCACAGGAACTTGATTCTACAGGTGCTGTTTTAGCAAAGGTTGCAGCAACTCCGGGAGCAGTTGGATATGTATCTCTGGATGTGCTGGATGACACCGTAAATGGATTAAAGATCAACTCTGTAGAGCCGACAGAAGACAATATTCTTGCAGGAGACTATGTATTACAGAGACCGTTCGTAATGGCTACCAAGGGTGAGATTTCTGAGCAGAGCAAGCAGGTACAGGCATACTTCGACTTTATCAACTCTGCAGACGGACAGAATGTTATCAAGTCTGTAGGACTGATCATCCCAAACAGCAAATAATGTAAATTAAGAAACACGTAAACAGGCAAACGAGGATAAAGATATGACAGGCGGCAAAGCAACAAAGCACATCGTGGAGACGATTGCAAAAGTAATATTTCTTATATGCGCAGCCGTTGCCATCGTAGCAGTTCTTTCCATAACGGTTTATATGTTTGCAAAGGGCACCCCGGCACTGGCAAAGGTCGGGGTGATTGACCTGTTATTTGGAACTGTATGGCAGCCGACAGCAGCAACACCATCTTATGGTATTTTGTACATTATTCTGACTTCTATTGTAGGTACTGCAGTGGCAATTCTGATCGGTGTACCGATTGGAATTCTGACAGCGGTATTTATCACAGAGGTTTCCAATAAAAAGCTGGCAGCGATTGTACAGCCGGCGGTAGAGCTGCTGGCAGCAATTCCGTCTGTAATATATGGACTGCTTGGACTTATGGTTTTAAATCCATTGATGTACCGACTGGAAAAACAGGTGTTTGCAGGAAGTACAACCCATCAGTTTACCGGTGGTTCCAATCTGCTTTCTGCGATTATTGTACTGGCAATCATGATTCTGCCTACGGTAATCAATATCAGTGTTTCCTCCATCCGTGCAGTACCCGGACATTTAAAATCCGCTTCACTTGCACTGGGAGCAACACATATCCAGACGATATTTAAAGTTATGATTCCGGCAGCAAGATCCGGTATTATGACAGGTGTGGTTCTTGGTATCGGCCGTGCGCTCGGAGAGGCCATGGCGATCAATATGGTTGCCGGAGGTTCCGTAAATCTGCCGTTCCCATTCAATTCGGTACGTTTCCTGACGACACAGATCGTCAGCGAGATGAGTTATGCCGAAGGACTTCACCGGGAGGTACTCTTTACGGTAGGTCTGGTATTGTTTATCTTTATTATGATTATCAATCTGGTCCTTGCACAGGTGGAAAAGAAAGGAGCCGTTGAACAATGACAGAAAAGAATACCAGTATTCGTACCAAAACAAGGCATCCGGCGGATTTCCTTACTTATATTGCCATCTATGTATGTGCAATTATTTCCGTTGCATTGCTTCTGGGGATCATTATCTATGTATTTGCCAAAGGTATCCGAAGTGTAAATTGGGAGTTTCTTACCAGTGTGACATCTGTATTAAAGGGAACGACCGGTATTGCAGGAAATATTGTAAATACGCTTTATATTATCATTGTAACGATGCTGATTGCTACCCCCATCGGTGTTGGGGCTGCCGTTTATTTAAATGAGTATGCAAAACCGGGAAAATTAGTCAGTCTGATTGAATTTGCCACAGAGACACTTGCGGGGATTCCGTCCATTATCTTTGGTTTGTTTGGTATGATGTTTTTTGGACAGACTCTGCATTTGAAGTATTCTATCCTCACAGGTTCGTTTACCCTGACTCTGATGGTACTTCCTCTGATCACCCGGAATACACAGGAAGCGTTAAAAACGGTTCCGGACAGTTACCGAAGCGGAGCGATCGGTTTAGGCGCCGGAAAATGGCATATGATACGCACCATTTTATTACCATCCGCAATGCCGGGAATCATTACCGGAGTTATTCTTGCCATCGGGCGAATTGTTGGGGAGTCAGCAGCATTGCTGTTTACCGCGGGAAGTTCAGGTCTCCTCCCGAAGAACTTTACCGATTTACTGGCAAAGGCAAAAATGCCGGCGGGAACACTTACCATTCAGCTTTACCTGAGTGCAACGAAGGGTGAATTCGGGGTAGCATTTGGTATTGCAGTAGTTCTTTTGCTGATTGTTCTTGGAATCAACTTACTTACCAAAGCATTGGCAAAGAAGTTTGACGTCAATCGCAGATAACGATCATCTTTTCAAAATGTTTTTAAAAAGCAGGCGAATGTTTTCGGTTGCTTTTTTGTTGATATAAAAAACGGGGCAAAATATGCATATAATAGATGAAAAAACGGGGCAAAATATAAAAAATAAGTTGTAAAAACGGGGCAAATGATGCACAATGTTATTGGAGGCGTGAATTTATGTATAGAAAAGATGCTATTGTTGTTGGAGAATGGATAAGAAATTCAAATAAAGCACTATTAGTAACAGGGGCAAGGCAGACAGGAAAAACCTGGCTTATAAGGGATGAGATAGAAAAGAGCGGATATACAAAGTTTGAATTGAATTTTATTGATCAGCCGGATATGGTTTCTTATCTGAATGCGGAAATGAGTGCGGAAGAATTTTTAATTAAATTAAAGATGATCATGCCAGAAGACTGCAAAGTACATGAAACGGTCGTCTTTTTTGACGAAATTCAAAAATGTCCGGAAATAGTAACAAAAATAAAATTTCTTGTCGATGAGGGAAGCTTTAAATATGTAATGAGCGGATCGTTATTGGGAGTGGAACTCAAAGGAATCGCTTCGGCTCCGGTTGGGTATCTGACCGTTTTAAGGATGTATCCTATGGATTTCGAAGAATTTATGGTCGCGAATAACGTTTCGACAACTACATTGGATATGCTGGAGGATAAATTTAAAACAGTAAGTCCTATAGAAGAATTCATACATCAGAAGCTTCTGGCAATGTTTTTTGTTTATCTTATTGTTGGCGGAATGCCAGATGCAGTAAAAACATATATCGAAACAAAAGATATCCGGGAGGTTGACAGAGTACAACGTGATATCACGACTCTTTATAAAGAGGATTTTTCTCAATATGAGCTTGAGGACAGAAAGCTTAAGCTGAAATCGATATATGATATTATTCCGGCAGAGTTAGACAAGCAGAATAAAAAGTTTGTATTTACGATGCTCAATAAAGAACTAAAATTTGAGCGATATGAAAATAGCTTTTTATGGCTAAAAGATGCAGGCGTAGCTTTGCCGGTTTATAATGTTGATGCACCGGTAATTCCCCTTTTAGCAAGCAAGAGCAGTAATGTGTTTAGACTTTTTTCAAGCGATATTGGCTTACTTACAAGTGCCTATCCGGCAGAAACAAAAATTGAATTAATAAATAAAAACGGGGAAGTGAACAATGGTGCACATTTTGAAAATGCGGTTGCGCAGCAATTGACGGCAAATGGTTTCGAACCGTTTTTCTGTAAAAAAAAGAATATTGGTGAGATGGATTTTGCAATAGAAATGAATGGAAAAGTTGTTCCGATTGAAGTTAAGTCTGGAAAAACATATAAATCGCACAAAGCATTGGATAATTTTATGAAGGTGCCGGATTATCATCTTGAGAAAGCATATGTTTTTTCTGTTGGAAATATCGAAACAGAAGGGAATATCATATATCTTCCAATCTACATGTGTTATCTGTTGAGAGAGCAGAAGCTGGGACAAATGATTGTAGAGTTAGATACAGAAGGTTTGTAAAAGAACTTTTTTATGGGTTTGCTTTTTATGGAAAAAAGTTTGGATTGATGGAGAATAAAAAATGGTGCTGGTACAATAGAAGTTTGCGTTGTATCAGCACTATTTTTATCATTCAAATGATGTCAAAGAATGATTTGAAAAGATTATGAAACGGTACCATTTTTACTACATGAAATAGTAACGCTTTGCGTAAAATCTTTTGATGAACTTGGAGAAGTATGTGTTGCTGTTGCATATGCAGTAGCAGAGTTTCCGCTTTTGGAAGATGACACAGATTTAATTGACCAAGTTGTAGCAGGAGCAGAGGCATTTGGAGAACAGCTAATGCAGCGAGAGGTTGTACCATCATAGGTAAAAGTGGCAGTAATGGAAACACTCCATAATACGGTCCCGGAAGAATCACGCATATATGTTGTTTTTGTTTTGGTAATATTATGGGATGTCCGGCTTAATGTTGGAGCTAAATTAATAGATGGAGATGCATCGGTTATGACAGTTTGTATAGTGTATGGTGTTTTGTGGCAAGTATCAAAGATGGTATCGGCTTTCGTTGAAGTTGGAATTGAGCATAATAAAAATAGAGGAGAAATTAAGCATAGTGTCTG
>ERZ1026884.30-NODE-30-length-89578-cov-17.992281_pt1 | contig 89578 bp, 63 predicted proteins | sample MGYA00380172_ERZ1026884 | MGnify/ENA primary metagenome ERZ1026884 (study PRJEB33269, sample SAMEA4719808) | human gut metagenome | biome: human-associated habitat; feature: organic feature; material: feces | place: Cameroon | collected 2013-10 ... | reverse complement strand
GATTAGAACCGTTTGCTATTCAATTTGCCAAATATTTTAGTTTTGACACACCCTCCACGCAATCTACCAACTATCAAACAGTAGCAATGCAACAATAAGGCTGCGTGGGTATGGCAGGGATGCCATACCCTCCTAATACAGAAAAAGCCCAGAGCAGTGCGCTCTGGGCTTTATTGTTATTTGGACGATGCCGAATTAGAGGTTCGGGTTCATCTTTGTCCACTCTGCTACTGGAGGAACGATGCCGAGCTCTACGATCTCGTCGCGCATCTTGCAGAGGTGCTCGTAAGACTTAGCGAGAGAAGCAAGCTCCTCTTCTGTACCTGTAGGCTGTGTGAAGTGAACACCTGTCTTGTCGATTGTAGAAGGCATAGCCATCATCACGTTCTTGAAGCCACACTTCTCGCAGTTTACATAGCAACCTGCTGGCAATGTGAACTTCTCGCCACCCATAGCAGCCTCGATCATCTTAACTGCGTTGTATGCCGGGCTCTGGAATGAAGAACGACCGCGGAGCTTGATGATGTTAGAACCACCCTGAACGGTGTGGTGCTTGATCTCTTCCCAACGCTCTGCTGAGAGGCCCATCTCTGAGAGAGGCTTGCCGTCTACCTTAACCTGAGAAGCGAATACTGCCATCTGCTCGCCATGACCGCCGTATGTGTGAGCGCCAGTCACCTTGTCCTGCTGTACGCCGAACTCGAGGGCGAGAGCCTGCTGCAGACGTGTAGAGTCGAGAGCAGCGAGTGATGTGAGCTGGTTTGGCTTCAAACCTGAATGGATGAGAGCTGTGAGGGCTGTAACGTCAGCCGGGTTGAAGATAACAACAACGTGCTCTACCTCCGGGCAGTACTTCTTGATGTTGTCACCGAACTCTGCTGCGATCTTGCAGTTGCCCTTCAAAAGGTCCTCACGTGTCATGCCGTCCTTACGCGGAGCACCACCTGAAGAGATGATGTACTTAGCGCCTGTGAATGCTTCCTTCGGGTCTACTGTGTAAGTTACGTTAGCGCCCTTGAAAGCGCACTGCTGAATCTCGTCGAACACGCCGTGTACACCCGGCTCGTAGATGTCGTAGAGACAGATGTTAGGAGTAAGACCGAGCATCAATGCGCTCTGTACCATGTTTGAACCAATCATACCGCCGGCACCGACGATCAAAAGCTTTTCGTTAGATAAAAATGCCATAATAGTTTTACTATAAATAAATTGTTGTTTGCTATATCGGGAGGGGTTGAGGTGTGCGCTCGGTCTGTCGACACCTATATATATAAGGGAGCTCGTTTTTAGATAAATTGCTATTTGCTAACTACCCCAAATAAGCGCACCACAAGAGGTTTTGCAACCTATTTTATGGCTTACACCTATATATATAAGGAACATGGACGAAGCACGCCAACTTTCCACACCGCAAAATTACAAACTTTCGCGAATTATAAAACAATGAGAGGTTTAATTTTTTGAAACACGCGCACTTTTCTCCTACCTTTATGCGAGGAAAGAGGTAGTTTAGGACAAAAAACGCACACTTCTTTAAAAAACGTGCGTCAATGACTTCGCTCTTTCAACGAAAAACTGTAAGTTTGCCGTGAAATAAACCGCCACAATGCCACGCATTGTTGGTTATTTACTTATTTGTAACACAATTATCAACATGAAATACCTCAAAAACTTGCGCCAAGCACTTGTTGCTCTCTTTATGGTAATGGCTGTTAGCGCCAATGCTCAAAGTGCTATAAAGTTTGGTTACCTTAACACCGACTCTTTGCTCTGCACGTTGCCCGAATATGTGCAGATGGAGAGCAATATGCAACAGTTACGCGAGAAGTATAAAGCTGAAACTGAATATAACGAACAAGATTTTCGTCGTCGTTATGCCGAATTTCTTGCCGGACAGAAGCAGTTTACGCAAAACATCCTTACCAAACGACAGATGGACTTGCAACAATCGTTAGAACGTGGCATGGCTTATCGTCAACAGGCAGACTCTCTGCTTCGTGCTACACGCGAACAAATGTTGCAACCTATACGCAAAAAACTGAACCATGCAATTCATGCAGTTGGTTTGGAACGTGGCTACGAATATATTCTTAACACAGCCAATGGTGCATACCCCTTTATCAATTCGTTGGTGGGCGAAAACATCACGGAGGCTGTGAAGAAGAAACTTGCACAGCAAGAACAGAAGTAATTTTTACGACTAAAAGGGTGGTTCTAAAAATTCTGACTTTAAAATTCTAAAATAAATCCTCTTTAAGGAGGTAAATTTTCTTTCTTGAAAATAGAGTAAAATGCTTACACCCATCCCCTCTGGCAAAGCCCGCATAGGCGTGTTTGATAGCGGTTATGGCGGACTCACTATATTGCGCCAAATAAGACAGATGTTGCCACAGTATGACTATATATACTTGGGCGACAATGCCCGTGCGCCCTATGGTTCGCACTCGTTCGACATTATTTATCGCTATACCTTACAAGCCGTGCAAGCCCTCTTTGAGCAGGGTTGTCAACTCGTTATTTTGGCGTGTAACACCGCATCGGCTAAAGCCTTGCGCACCATTCAACAAGTAGACTTACCCGAACTCGACCCTACACGTAGGGTTTTGGGCGTAATACGTCCTACGGTTGAAGCTGTGGGACCTCTTACACATACACGTCACATTGGTCTGCTTGCCACACAGGGTACGGTAAACTCGGGTTCTTACGCTCTTGAACTGCACAAGTTGTGGCCCGACATTGTGGTTACAGGACAGGCTTGCCCCATGTGGGTGCCCTTGGTCGAGAACTTTGAGTTTGACTCTCCTGGTGCCGATTATTTTGTAAAAAAACGCATTGAAGGTATCTTGCGTTTAGACCCTAAAATAGACACACTTATTTTGGGATGTACGCACTATCCCTTGCTGATGAATAAAATTCTGAAATACACACCTTCTGGCATACGCATTGTGCCACAGGGTGAGTATGTGGCTTCGGCTTTGCAGAAATACTTAGAACGTCATAGCGAATTGCAAGTTTCGCTTTCGCAAAATGGCACATGCAAATATCTGACTACCGAAAGCACTGAAAAATTTAACCAAAGTGCAGCCATGTTTATGCACCAAAATGTGCAGGCTGAACAAATAGAGTTGCACTAATCATGTTTGGGCGCAAGTTTTACTCAGTAAAGCTTGCGCCCAAAAACATAAATACATAAACTAATTCTCAGTTTTCCGACATTTTTACCAAAAAGTTCCCCGAAATCCCTACACATCCCCCCCTACTTCACGCAAAATCAAGAAAAAGGCATAAAAAAAACGGAATTTTTCTTTTTTCTGCCACCGAAAACGACTAACTTTGAAAGCTCAAAGAAGCATCTTATAAATACAATAAAATCATATACACAGTTACAACATACATTCTATGACACTGATTAAATCAATCTCAGGCTTCCGCGGCACAATTGGTGGTCGCACAGGCGATACACTCAACCCTGTTGACATCGCCAAGTCGGTATCAGCATTTGCCGCACTACGCGAAAACGTAGTAAGCCGTTCTTTCCGTCGTAAAATCGTAGTAGGCCGCGACGCCCGTATCTCTGGCGAAATGGTAAGCCACTGCGTTTGTGGTACACTCATGAGCATGGGCTTCGACGTAGTAAACATAGGTTTGGCTTCAACCCCCACTACTGAGATTGCCGTAACAATGGAACACGCTTGCGGTGGTATCATCATTACTGCAAGTCACAACCCCCGTCAGTGGAACGCTCTTAAGTTCCTTAACGAAAAGGGTGAATTCCTCCCCCCTGCAGAGGCTTCAGAAGTAGTACGTCTTGCTAACAACTGCAACTTTGAGTTTGCCGACGTTGATTGCTTGGGTTGCTACACCAAGAACCTCAGCTACGACCAACGCCACATTGAGATGGTTAAAGACCTCGAACTCGTAGATATCGAAGCCATCCGTCGCGCACACTTCACCGTAGCACTCGATGCTGTAAACTCTGTAGGTGGTATTATCATGCCTAAGCTCCTCGGACAACTCGGCGTTACCGAAGTTACTGGCCTCAACACTGAGCCTACTGGTAACTTTTCCCACAACCCTGAACCCTTGAAGCAAAACCTTAGCGAAATTCGCAACCTTTTGCGTAAGGGGCGTCACGACCTCGGTATCGTAGTTGACCCTGATGTAGACCGCCTTGCACTTGTTTGCGAAGATGGTACTATGTTTGGCGAAGAAAATACACTTGTAGCTTGTGCTGACTACGTACTTAAGCACACACCTGGTCCTACCGTATCGAACCTCTCGTCAAGCCGTGGTTTACGCGACGTGACTGAAAAGTATGGTTGCAACTATACTGCTGCTGCCGTAGGTGAAGTGAACGTAGTAACCAAGATGAAGGAAACCGGTGCCGTAATTGGTGGTGAAGGTAATGGTGGTGTTATCTATCCTGCTGCTCACTCTGGTCGCGACGCACTAGTAGGTATCGCTCTTATCCTTACTTATCTTGCCAAGACTGGTATGCGTGCTACTGAACTCCGCGACTCATTGCCTCAATACTACATTGCCAAGAATCGTATCGACCTCGATCCTACTACCGACATCTTCGGCATTCTGCAGAAGGTTAAGGAACTCTACAAAAACGAGACCGTTACCGACATTGATGGTGTGAAGATTGACTTTGCAGACAAGTGGGTACACCTCCGCAAGAGTAACACCGAACCCATCATCCGTGTTTATTCTGAGGCTCACACTATGGAGGAAGCCGACGCACTCGGCAAGCAGATTATGGACATCGTCTATAGCATGACACAGAAAGAGGACTAATCCCCACACCCTGTTCTTAAAGAAAACACACTATATTCTATAAACAGTTAGCCCCCGCGTTCTGTAATACATGGCATTAGCCATACACATAACGCGGGGGTTTTCTTTTTTCTTAAGGGTGGCTCTAAAGTTGAGCATCTATTTAAAATATCCCCGACAACCTTTTTAAAAAGGTATTTGGATTCTCCCAAAGGAAAAATACACCTATCTATGAAAAAATCGCTTCTTATTTTTGCTCCTGCCATGCTTGCAAGTGTGGCAAGTCAAGCACAGCGCTATAACGTGGTCTATATCATGACCGACGACCACACGGCTCAAATGATGAGTTGCTACGACAACCGCTTTGTCAGCACACCTAACCTCGACCGCATTGCTGCCGATGGTGTGAAGTTTGTAAACTCATTTGTTGCTAACTCACTATCAGGTCCAAGTCGTGCTTGTATGATTACAGGTAAGCATAGCCACAAAAATGGTTTTACAAACAACGAACATGGCATTTTTGATGGTTCGCAGCAAACCATGCCAAAGCTTATGCAAAAGGCTGGTTACCAAACTGCCATTATCGGTAAGTGGCACTTGGTGAGCACACCTACTGGTTTCGACTATTTCAACATCCTTCCTGCACAGGGCGACTACTACAATCCTAACTTTATCAATATGGATGGTAGCCAAACTCGCGAAAAAGGATATGTCACAAACATCGTTACGGACAAAGCCATTGATTGGATGGAACATAAGCGCGATAAATCGAAGCCCTTTATCCTCTTTATCCACCACAAAGCTTGTCACCGCAACTGGTTGCCCGAACTCAAGTATCTGCGCGAATACGAAGACAAGACCTTTGCTATGCCCGAGAACTTCTATGACGACTATGAAGGACGCGATGCTGCAAAGACTGCCGAAATGCAAATTGACAAGCACATGGATATTGTGTATGACACGAAGATGTATACGCCAGGTGCTAACACTCTTCTCACCCCTAACTACACAAACATGATTGGTCGTCTTGACAGTCGCGACCGTGCAGAATACGATTATTTCTACGACTCACTGACACTCGACTTTAACAGCCGTCACCTCACAGGTAAAGCACTTGCCGAGTTTAAGTATCAACGTTACATGCGCGACTATGCTAAGGTGGTTAAAACACTCGACGACAATATTGGTCGCACACTCGACTACCTTAAAACAGCAGGTTTGCTCGACTCTACACTCGTAGTCTACACCTCAGACCAAGGTTTCTACATGGGTGAACACGGATGGTTTGACAAGCGATTCATGTATGAAGAATCATTCAACACTCCCCTCGTAATGCGTCTTCCTAAGGGTCTTAACGCCCACGGCGATATTAAAGAAATGGTTCAGAACATCGACTATGCGCCTACCTTCCTTCAATTAGCTGGCGCACCTGTTCCTGCCGATATTCAGGGTGAAAGTCTCTTGCCTTTGCTTCAGGGCAAACATCCCAAAAACTGGCGCAAGAGTCTTTACTACCACTACTACGAATATCCTGCAGAACATGCTGTAAAGCGTCATTATGGTGTGCGCAGTTCGGATGGTTACAAGCTCATGCACTTCTACAACGACATCAATCGTTGGGAACTCTATAACTTGAACAACGACCCACACGAGATGCACAACATCTACGGCAAACCTGGTACTGAAAAAATTACCGCACGCCTTATGAAAGAACTTGTTCGCCTGCAAAAGCAATACGACGATCAAGATGCTCTCAAACTCAACAACATGAAATAATTTTAAGGGTGAAGGGATAAGTAGCCCTGCAATAATGCGGCTACTTAACTCTTCACCCCTACTAATTAAACTTTTACCAAAATGAAGAAATTACAACAATCACACTTGGCTAACCCAACGGTACGCTCTATATTTGAGTGTGCCCGACCGATATTGCCTAAAGGTGCGCGTGTAATTCTCTTTGGTTCACAAGCACGCAACGAAGCAACCCCCACATCCGATTGGGACGTTCTCGTACTACTCGACCAAGACCACATTGATGAACACGAACACGACCGCTACACCTACCCATTGTGGCAATTAGGTTGGAACATTAATCAAATGATACACCCCATGGTCTACACCTTTCGCCAATGGGAACAGCGTAAGGGTAGCCCGTTCTACGAAAACGTAGAAGCAGAAGGCATACAGCTATGTTGACTTATGAGAACAAACATGATGTGATTGTCTATCGAATGGTTTAAATGTAATCATTCAAAAAAGTGCAGATAACAATTACCTATTAGGTAGCTATTATCTGCACTTTTTGTAATATTTCAAAAGATTTTTGTAGTTTTCTTAGCTTATAATACTATCCCCTACTCCTTTATTGCCTCAATATGCTTAAATCGCCCCCAAGAACTTTTGCGATAAACAGGAACTAATGGAGCGGGCACATAGATTGTAACATCCGAGAAATGGTGTTTGTCGAAAATATCCGTTAGTTTACAAGGCCATTGAAAACTGCCTATACCCACCAATTTGGGTGAGAACAAATACAGATCTCTCATTTGAGTGCATCCCTTAAAACTACCCTTAAGAATATTGATTGTATCGGTTTCGCACATCACTGCCAACTTTTGCAACAACGTATCGTCTTTAAAACTATCAAAACCTAATTCTATTACTCTGTATGTCAAACCACCATCAGAGACCGTTGCAGGCACCACTACCTGTCTTTCGGTCATCTTCTCTAGTTTGGCAGAAGCAACTAAACCACCCCACGAAGTGTACTTTATATTGGCTACACGGAATTGTGCCACCTCCTCATAATACGGACGTCCATTATATTCTTGCAGCAAATAACAGCCTCTTGCAGCAAAGCCAACTAAAACTAACACCAAGGCAATAATCATAGCATTGCGCCAACGTTTGCACAGACGCAAAAAGTGCTTCACCTCAGACATACTACTCAGTCTGTCTTCTTTAGGCAAAGTACAGCGTTGCGCCATTTTATCGTAAATACGCCCCAAGTGCAAGTCCTTAACAATGCAGCCTAAACTGTAGATGTCGTTACGGCAATCAGTGTCGCGCTCTTCATTTTGCTCAGGTGCCATATACCCTGGTGTACCTGAGGGTTGCTTTAAGTTGGCATATTGATCCCTGTCTGCCAAACCAAAGTCTATCAGCTTCACGTTTTCACCGTTACGTGTAATCATCACGTTATCGGGTTTTAAGTCACGATGCACCACCTGATTTGCATGCATATAACTCACCGCATCAATAAGCTGATTCATTACACGCTTGCGCTCACGTTTATTAGGCTTAGCCGTTTCAAGCCATTGACGCAAATTCATGCCATCTACCCACTCCAACACGATGCAGCGTCCATAACCTGGTAAAAACTCCAAGCCATAGGCTTTTGCAATATGTGCATGTTGAAGCGACGACTGAATATCGTATTCTTTTTGCTGTAAATTCTGACGAATCTCTAATTTTTCACTATCCGGAGCTATTGCCTTAAGTGTCCACCACTGTCCATCACGCTTGGCACGCAGCACCACAGAGTTAACAGCCGAAGAAATTACCTCTATGTCAGTAAAGGTATTGCTCAGCTGTTCCTCATCAAAACAAAATATTTCGGATGCGCCATCGTTTTTCATAGGTGCAAAGATAGCACTTTTGTTTTAAACCATTTATCCCAACCACACCGTTTTTATTAGCGTTCTTAGAAAATAAGTCACATACCGAATCTTTCTACCCGAAATATTGCATAAAAACACCCATTCATCGTTTATATAGTTCTATTTTAGATAAATTGCAAAGTGACTAATATCAAGTTTATTTGAATAATCTATAAGAACATAGATACTTTTCAAGATCCATTCAGCAAAAACTGAAGTTTCCAACAGAGCAATTCATACAATAACTTAACATCTTGTACAATCAACAAAAATATGCTTGTAATAGAACGTGAAGTGTTGTATTTTTGCAGCGCCAAAAGAAACAAAAACATATAACATAAAATAAGAGCATTGAGCAAGAATCGTGAAATAGTAATGTGGAAGTTATTTTTTTCAGTTACGGTGTTGCTTGATGCTCCTTTTTTGAAGGAATCAACTTACCACCTTTTTTTATTAAAACAAAAAAATGACAAGAAGTTGGTTTGTCATACAAAATGCGTAACTTTGCGCTTAGAGTTAGAGCGGTAGAAAGAGACTCTCTATTGTGAAGACTCTCAATGAATGAGCGTATTAAACGTTGTCCTGTAATAGAAATGTGGAAGTTTCGATATTCAGTAGGACACATGTACAATAACATTCACGTATATTGTGGTATCATTGCATATAAATTCTCACTCCATTTTTAGTGGCGTGTAGTATTTGTGTGTTACAAATTCCTCTACAAGCGTGGACTGTTGTCTGTTGCATACTGAATAGGTCCCTTCCACAACCTCTGTTTCGGCAACGGGCAATGGTACCACGCTTTTCTCATGCTATATTAATCATGCCAATATGGTACATTGGCAAAAAAGCTATTTATTATATGAAAATACTTCAGTAAATTCTTTACCGGGAAGTTAGACAATAGAACTAGCAAAAGCTCTCAAAAGGAACGCTTCCTTATCCATTTGATATCCGATGAAAAGGAGGACTGACAAGTGACAATTTTATTTCTCTACAAATAATTCAATGGATTAAAGTGAAGTCCTAAATTATTACAGAGCTTGAATCTAATTAAAATTTTGCTTTAGAGACGACAAGCTACATGTTGGAATCCCGACTATTAGTAAACAGACTTCATAAAGTTGAAAATTCACTTCAATACATCGCTTGTGGCTATCAACTTACCCCCAACGACATGTAAGAGACTCAAAATAACCTGCTTATTCCTTGAAGAGTCATTTGCGCGTTTGGTATTAACCCATAACCGCAAGTTATTGACAAACTTTTCAAAAAGGTCAATTTTACCGCTAAAGCTACTTAGGTTTGATAATTTTTTAACGAACTGTTATTTCAAAATAAGACAACAAATAACGAAGTTCACACTTTTTTAGTGTTAACGATTGTTTAAACCAAACAAGATATCCCTTAAATGCCTATATTTGTTGCTTGAAACGTGTTATCTGTTTACTTTCTTTTTGTATCAGTACACCTTTCAAGGGAGATTCTAAAAATACTGAACGTAAGTATTGATATTCAGAAATTTGTTGCAGACCCTTTGAATACAAATGTGAATAAGTAATCTTAACGATATTCTCTGACTATCCCCCTCAAAGACTTACACTCTTACTCATTTTGATTAGGCATAAACCGACTTGCCATACTTATTAGAACCACCCATTACAAAATAACCTTTAGATGAAATAAATAATAACATATGGAACACTCCTTGATTGCAAACTCTGGCATACAACTCCACACACAGAGCATTAGCCTTGATTTAAATACGCGTACTCCTTGGCTCTTTCGCGAATGGTTCGATGAAGAGGAGGTGCAAACCAACCTTGAAATCACATACCAACTACGTGAAAGCGAAAAAGTTGTGCGCGTAAGCGAACTCGAACAATGTCTATTTCTTGACGAAAATGCAGCTCTGACTGTTAACGAAGACGAAGTTTTAGCCAACCCTAACATAGACGTACTCTATGAGGGTGACATTACCGATTCTGAAGAGCTATTTACGTTAAGACTTAACGACCAACGCCGTTGTGCACTATCAAAACTATTAGGACAATGGTTGCCAATACCCTATTTTGAAATTGATAGCATGGGACAATTTAAAGAAGGTCCCTACAATTGGGTACGCTGCAAACTTATGCCTAACACTGATAAATCCAATTCTAATAATGGTGTACTAAATTTAACAATGGTAATGGCGTTCGACACGCATGCCATATATGAAGAGCCCGACGAATACGCTGAGTGTCCATCGTTTGTATCTCCCTCTGAACACGAAAAACATTTTCGACTTTGCGGTCGTCCTTTGGGTATGCTCGATTTTTGCTCTGGACGCAATATTTGGGTACGCAACTATTTACTCAATTTAGTGCACAATGTAACAGATATTGATGATGTACGCCTTGCTGAAGGTGAACATAAATATCAGTTCTTGGCTTCTTATTTGCTTCTTGTAAATCAACTTTCGGCACAATGTAAGTTACCCGATGTACGCCTTGTTCGTGATAAAGACGTCAACCATATTGATGTAGAGATGATCGTAGATATTGGTAACTCACGCACAGCTGCAGTATTGTTTGAAGATGGAGACTTCACAAAAGTTAAGCCCCTACATCTACAGAATTTTACAGATATTGTCACTGCAGATGGTCAACTTAATCGCACAGAACAATCGTTCGACATGCGTGTGGCTTTTCAGAAAGTAGAATTTGGCCGCAACACCATGTATGGTAGCACGCAATTTATATGGCCTAGCGTAGTACGTCTTGGCACAGAAGCCGAACGCCTAATGCACCAAACAGTATCATTGGCTGAAGGTGACGAAATATTATCTACCTACTCAAGTCCTAAGCGTTACTTATGGGACAAACGCTCCCGCCGTGAAGAATGGCGCTGTGTACGCACAGACCAACGAGGTCGCAACGAAGAACCCGTTATTGAAGGTATAAGTAATTATCTACAAGACGATGGCTCAATTGATAAAGACGGATTTGGCGTGGGACTACACTATTCGCGTCGATCTCTTATGACATTAGCCTTTATGGAAATTGTAACACAGGCTCGTGTGCAAATCAATAGCCTTGAGCACCGTCAATTTCATGGGCGAATGAGTACCCCTAGACGTCTCGACCGCGTAGTGCTAACTTGTCCCACTGCTATGTCAGTAAGCGAACAACAGGCTTTACATGAGTGCTTACAAAATGCCTTAACTGTGCTCAACCTTTTTACTACTGCCACAGTGGGTAGTGATGCTTACACACCTATTAACATTGTACCTGAACTCAAAAAGCGTACTGATGGTACTCGGCAGTGGATATTTGACGAAGCAACCTGCTCGCAATTTGTCTACCTTTATGGATTGTTCTCTGACACTTACTTAAACAACAGTGCAGAGTTCTTTAAAATTTATGGAAAAGAACGACTTGTTAATAACGAAAAACGTGAAAGTGTTATAGTAGGTTCGCTTGATATTGGTGCAGGTACTACCGATATAATGGTATGCCGCTATGAATATAATCAACAGAACCCTGGACAGTTGTGCCCCCAACCCATTTATTTCGATACATTCAATCAAGCCGGTGATGACATGATGAAAGTATTGATAGAAAATGTGTTGCTACAAGGTAAATATGGTATCTTGGAAAAAGAACTTGCTCGACGTGGACATGATGAGGAACATATTCGCCGCTTAATGTATCAATTTTTTGGTACTGACAACAATAACCTTTCATTTGCCGACCGCATAGTGCGCCGCGACTTTAATTTACAAGTGCTCGTACCTTTAATTTGCCATTTCTTAGACTTATTAGGTCACGGCGAAAGCTATCGTGATATAACTTACAATGAAATATTCGATAATAATGCTCCTTCGTCTCAGGTGCTTGATAGTTTCTATCTGAAATTTGGTTTCCACCTAAACGAAATCACCTGGACTTTCGATGCAAAGGCTCTTACTGTAAACATAGAGCGTTGCATGAACGACTTGCTCGAGACTGTAGCCACACTGATGTATGCCCATGATTGCGATGTTGTAATTCTTTCTGGGCGACCTACATCATTACCACCTATTCGCAACGTTTTCTTAAAATATTGGGGTGGACAGCCCGACAGACTTGTGGTACTCAATAAGCATCGCATTGGACGTTGGTATCCGTTTGCCGATGAGTTTGGATACTTAACAAATTCAAAGAGTGTAGTGCCTGTGGGAGCAATGATTGGTTATCTTGCCTCAACTGCTGGTGGCATGAATGGTTTTTCTCTCAACCTCAATGCTTTGGGACAAGGCGTAGGACCGACTACAGACTATTTTGTTAACAAAGATGCATTGGCACAACAAAACAAGTGCTTCATTACACCTACTGAATCTATCGGAAAGGTTACCTTTAACTCCTTCCCCGCCTATATTGGTACAAAGCAGTATGACCTTTCGCTCTATCCGGTACGTCCATTCTATGTGGTAGACCTTGACATCGACCGCATTGCTGAACGCATACGAAAAAAATATGTTTCTGAAGCAATCACTGAGGAACGCTTACAACAACTTTTACATGAATATTGCGACAGACTCTTGGCACGTGTACCACTGACCTTTACATTCGATCGTCCAGATTATCAAGGCGACAAGGAACACCTTGACATTGCCTCTGTTACAGGTGCCGATGGAACAGATTGTACACCGGCTGACTTTTCACTTACCGTGCAGAGCCTTAACGACCCTGACTGCTATTGGCTCGACTCGGGTGCATTTAATATTAACATCAAGGCCTAAAAGGATATTTTAAAACAGGCTTGTTTACTAGATCACATATAAAAGTCTTAGTTAAAAAAGGAATACTCTATATATCAACATACTCCTCCCGAACTCTACGACTTCTACATTTATAGTCTACTATTTTAAAAGTCCTTGAAACAACTGATTATTGAATTGAAAAAAAATGACACAAATCGATACACAACTACAAATTATAGCGTCGGCCTTGGCTTGGCAGTCACATGTGCCGCAAGGTGAGCGTGCTGCTTTTCGCAAGAAACTTATTAACGCACGAAGAGAATTGAAAAAAATACGCTTTGCATTAAGCGAAGATTGCTCGACTGCTGCATTTGGTGAAAGTCAAATGGGTAAATCCTACTTGGTAAGCGCCTTACTTTCCACTCCAAGCCAACCTTTCTCAGTTACCGATGGTCAACGTAATTATAATTTTATTAGCGACATTAACCCCTCGTCGCCCAACTCACAAGTTGAGGCAACAGGCGTGATTACTCGCTTCACATTACATCGTGACAAAACTTGCCCAGAGGGTTTTTTAAAAGTACAACTTCTCTCTGTAACCGACATTGTATTGCTGCTTTGCGAAGCCTTTTATAATCAAGTACTACAAGATGGAGAAAACATTCTAAGTGCTGCTGAAATAGACGAACGAATTGACACAGTTTGTGCTACTGCCACAAGTACTACAAGTATGGAGAAAAAATGGATTGACGAGGACGACTTGCTTGATATTCAAGAATATTTAAAGCAGCCCTCTATCCAACAAAAATGTAGTCGCATACACGATAGTCACCTCTTTGATTCTGTATTAAATAACATCGACAAACTCTCTGAAAATCAAATCACTGAGATGCTCACCTTATTGTGGAACCAAGATAAAAACATCACACGCTTATTCCACGATTTACTTGCTACTTACGCACTATTAAACTATGAACAAACAGTATATGCTCATTTCGATGGTGTGTTAAAACGCAAAGGTTCACTACTCGATGTAGCCCGATTAGACGAAATGTATAACCCCGAACCCGAAAACGCCCCAACCGATTACTCTCCAACTCTACATGTTACATTGTCAAACGGGCAAAGCATTGAGGTTCACAAGTCTTTTTTCAGCGCACTGATTGCAGAACTTGACTTTGTTCTTCCTGAACAACTTTCAAGTACACATGCTTTTTTAAACAAACTCGACATACTTGACTTTCCTGGTGCACGACGTCCCGAACAAATGGCGCAGAGCAAACTGAGTGAAGGTAAGAACCTATCGACCGTTTTGCGACGTGGTAAAGTCACCTATTTATTCAACAAATATTCCGCAGCCAAACGCATTAGCTCTTTACTATTTTGTCACAATAATAGCCAAAGTGCAGAAAGTACTATGGGACTAGTACTCAATGCATGGATAAAACAAAATGTGGGAGCCAATGAAGTTGAACGTGATGTCTACACAAAACGTGCAGGACTACCACCGCTCTTTGTCGTAGGAACATGGTTTAATAAAGATTTGGAGTATAATGATGAGCGGCCAGGGGATCAAGATGCATTACGCTCACGTTGGAACCGTCGTTTTACCACAGTACTCGAAAAAGAGGTTTTAAAATCGCTCGACGATACACAACATTGGTTTAACAAGTGGAGTCGCACACAGTCTGCCTTCCAAAACATCTATATGCTGCGCGACTTTAAATACTCAAAGACTATTTATAAAGGCTATAACCCCGAAATTGGTACACCCGAACAAGGCGAAGCTATAAATCCGGTGAACTATCCCGACTATTTTGCACAATTACGACAGAGTTTTATAGAACATCCCTTTGTAAAGGAGCACTTTAACAATCCAACAGAAGCATGGGATGGTGCCGCTACTTGTGCAAACGATGGAACTCAACCCATTATTTATGGACTTAACCGCATATCGGCTCAACTTGTGGAGGCACGTAATGAGAAATTTCAAACAGATTTACGCAATCTCTCATCACAAGTGCGTACACTTCTTGAAAGCTACTACCACTCGGGAGATGCTACAGAGCAAATCAAAAAAGCCAAGCGACAAGCTGGTGCTGCATGCATGCAACTAGATCGTCTTATAGGACGTGATCCTTATGCTTTTGGACATCTTATGGATTCACTCTCAATTGGCGAAGCTGAACTCTACGAACTCATTCACTCACAATTATTGGGCGAAGAACAAGATATCCCGATGACCGACGAAGAGGCTAGCATTTTTATGTCGGCAAACATGGACTCTACACTATCACGCGAAGATAACGTGCAACGCTTATGTGACTACTTAGGTGTTGACTGTGAAGAAGAATGTCAGGATATGCTCGATGGTATTGACCTTAACCACTTGCTATCACAATGTTGTATGCAGGCCGATGGTGCTGAAACTCTAATGACTACTGTAGAAGCATTGTGGCATGACAAGGTCCTCAGCGATAGAGCTGTGCGCGAGTTTGAAGACTCACTTCCCTCCATCTCAAACATTGCAGCCACACTTTGGACCTTCTATGACATGTTGAAAATTCACCAATATCTTACAACAAAAGTTCGCAAATATATGGAAACAGTAGATCATGAAACTTTGGTAGGTATTATGGCTGATTTCCTAACCATGGAACTTAACCGCTTCACCACTACCTTTGGTTTCGCGTTTATGACTGCTGAAGAACAAAAAAACATAATCGAAAAAGCATATTCTTTGAAGATGCAAACAGATGATTCTTTTCAATCTGAGGAAGAGGTACCCAAAGGTCTTGAATTGCTAACCTTACTATCAAAGCAGAAACGTGTATTAGCAGGCAACACCTTCGGAACAAAAGACAGGACCTTATTGTCGGCCTTTCCACAGTTTGGTAGCGTATGGCGTTGGCAACGTAACTTACGTTTAGCCTTCTTATACACAAGTAATGTACCCGACTACGACATTACAGCAAATGCCGAGCTAGAAAAGATTCTAAAAGTAATAGCCAACTGAAGTTCTATAGAAAACAATGGACGTTAAAGGAAAGATTAAAGTATGCCGAACCACTTTGGGTGACTTTAACGTTGAACAGATTAATAGTTCACCGTTTTATAGTCGATATAATGAATTCGTACGCGTACTTAATAAATATCTCAAAGGCTCTGATCCCGAACAATTGTTAGCGCAACCTGTTGAGGATAAAAGGCGCGGTGTGCTTGAGTGGTATATTCCACACACTGGCGAAGAACCAGATACCCTATCTACACTGCGCACAAACGATGCCGAGGCATATGCACGTTATAGTGCTTTACGCACACAATGCATAGCCCAATTACAACAATTGGCTACGCAAATCACTTTGCCACAAGAACGCATATTTATAGACTGCCTACTTCGTTATCTAGACGTAGACTATGCCGACGATATAACCTATTGTCATGATGGTTATGTATCGTTTGCTGCATGGGGCATGAAAATGCGTCGTGGACGTGATTTAGCCACAGTTATTACCGACGATGTGCGAGAACATCGCATTCACACTGTGCGCTATCACATTGAGGGGCATGGCACATTCAATGGGCGTAACGAAATTATGCGTAAACATGGACACGCACTACAAGGTGCCCGTGACATTCCTGAAGTTATACCCGATAAACACTACGCTTTTACACAGTGGAAACCTTGTGCCCCACAAGGCAAACGCGTAGAAACAGATGTTGAATATATAGCTATATGCGAGCGAAAAGACGATTTCGAAATACGTTTCCAAGCTCGACAAGGTGGAAAAATAAATGGACAACATGAAGTGGTAGTTAACAAAAGACCTGGTGAGCCACTCCTTGATACCGATATTCCCACTGTAAGCCCCGAAGTTGATTGGCTATTTAAGGAATGGCAACCTAAACTACAAGTGGGAATGGTTATTGACAAAGATCTCACCTTTGAGGCTGTATTTAAAGCAGTCGAAAAGCCTTCAGAGGTTACACCTCCACCTCCTCCCCCACAACCTTATTCTGATTCAAAGCCCACTACACACACTGTGCGTTTTGTGGCTGGCGATAATGGATTTTTTAAGCCTGAGGCTATAAGTGAGTTCAACGTGAACCATGGTGAAACCTTGAATTTGCAAAGTATTCCTAGTATTAACGCGAAAACAGGTTTTAAATTTCGCTCATGGGATAAGCCGTTAAATTCAGCCCCAATAACCGAAGATATAACATACACAGCACTCTATGATACACACAAACCATGGTGGAAACGCTTAAAGTGGCTATGGTGGTTGTTAGCTGCTCTATTGGCATTATTGGCACTACTATTTTTCTTAGACACTTGTAAAGGTTGTGTAAGTTGCGAACGACATCGCGAAGTAAATGGTGTTGTTGAAAGTGACACCATTGTAAATGATCAAGGCAAAACTATTGACGATAATGGCACAGCCAAACCTATTGAAATAGGTGATGATGGTCGTTTGCCCGAAGACGATAACATCACTGCACCTATTACAGGTGGCGACGAAGAAGTTCCTATTGTGGAGCAACCTGGTGCACCAAGCATTATTGCAAACCGATTGTTCTTGTTCTTAGAGAACGATAAAGACAATGTGGACGCCTTAGCACGCGATTTCTGCAAAACATATTCCGATCAGAACAAGTATAAAATCATTGGTTATGATCGAGAAGTAAAAATGCTTGTAGTAACAGTTCCTGCCAATGAACGCGATCAACTTAGGCAGACCATGAATCAACGCATTCGAAATCACAAGTTCTTAGTGTTCGATGAACAAATATACGAACTTAGTTCTATACCCGCGTCACAGAGCAATGATGTTCCAGCCGACTATGGCTGGCACCTTCGAGCTGTACATGCCACACAAGCATGGACAATGACCAAAGGTTCACCCGAGGTAAAAATTGCTGTTGTTGACGATGGTATACAAGCCTCACACCCCATGTTTGCAGGTCGCATTGTAAATGCCTATAATGTGTTTACACAAAACAATCATCTTAGTTTAGGCGAAGGACATGGTACACATACCGCAGCTCTTGCCGCTGGAAGTCAAGATAATTTAGCAAAAGGTGCATCAGGCATGGCTCCGTTGTGTAAGATTATGCCCATACAAGTGTTTGACAACAAACAATGCCCACTTTCAGCACTCATAGCGGGCATTATGTATGCCATTCACCATGACGCCGATGTGGTTAATGTATCAATTGGTCCATCATTCCCCGGACTTAACCAATTACCGCCACAATTACAACAGCAATTGCGAACACAGTTTAGTAATATGGAGGCTTTGTGGAATCGCGTATGTGCCATTGCCGATAAAAAAAGATGTCTGATTGTATTTGCAGCAGGTAACGACAATATTTTGGCATGTATTCCACCCGAAAACCGCAATCTACAGTCACTTGCCATTGGTGCTGTCAATAAGCAAATCACACCCACTAAATTCACTAATTATGGTGGTTACTGCGATTTATCAGCTCCTGGACAGAACATCTTAAGTGCATTTCCTCGAAACTCACTTCGTTCATGCGATGGCACTAGCATGGCTGCTCCTATTGTAACAGGTACATTGGCACTGATGAAGAGCATTAAAAAGGATATCACCTTAGCTCAAGCACGCAATGTGCTACAACGCACTGGTCAACAAGTTAATGGCGATTTGCCGCCTATGATTTTGGCAGATAATGCACTTATTGCAGTAAAAAAGGGAGATTTTTCAGCTCCACGACAAAGGAACTCTCCTAATCCTGACGCAAATATGCCTCCCAATACAGAGAGAAATAATTCAGGAATTGGCTCAGTGGAAAATCCTAATACGGGGAGTGTAGGTCCCTCACAACCTACCGATGACTACGAAGCCATTCGACGTCTAATTCACGAATATGAACAAAAAATAAAAGAACTGAAGCGTAGACTTCCACAAAGTTAAACGTGCAAAGCTAATCCTAATAAAATATTAGGATTAGCACTCGTACTATTTTTGCGAATGTCTTAGCAACACAGACAAAAGGATGTTCTAAATTCAAGCATCTATAAAAAAGGAATCTCCCTAAAATCAACAACTTCTATAACCTACTAACAAAATGCAAAAATCAACTTTTAATTTTGCCACAGTATTCTCCTTAATGGTGCTGTTAGTTTTCACATACATCACTTACCTTGGTTTAGTTTATTGGAAACAAGGCGCCATAATGCTGCCCATTATACTTAGTGTAGCACTTATTGCCATAGTTATGGTATGCGTTTTTATAATGTGCAAGAGCAAAGCTACACGTTGGCGTCGCATTGGTCGTACAGGTCAATGGGTGTTCGGCTTTATTGTGCTCATCACCTTTGTGTCAGCTTCAATCCCCTTCACCAATTTTTTGCGTGTAGCATCCGACTCTGACAAAATTAATAAAATGGTTAATGTAACTTGCGACAAGGCCATAAGCATCGACCAAAACTATGAGACGTATGTGAATCAACGTGTAGAAAACTATGCACAAAGTTTACAACTAATTGCAAACGGCAAATCGAACAGACCATCACTTTACAACGAATGCATGAGCAAGGCTCCAGGTGATAGTGATGATAAAAAAATTGAGAATCTTACCAAAAGCCTTCGCGCCCGCCTCTTGCCTGATAGTGCTTCTACAATTGTAAAAGAACGCCATGATTGGCTTGAAAAAGCAAAGAACGAAAGCGTAATGAATCCACTCACGCCTGCCAACATCAACAAAGTGAGCCAATGTGTAGACAATTGGGTACTTAATTACAAGGAACTCTCAAAGGTGGAATACCAAGGCGAAGAAAACGTACAAGAATTCAATATTCCCGAGTTTAACAACAGCCTTCTGGATCTCACCACGGCCTACGGAAAATTGCAATCACCTTCAATATTGGCTATTATCATTGCTTTTGTATGCTTCGGCATTATGCTATTGCCTTATTGGATAACCGAGGGCGACCTTGCAGCAGCCACTAGCACAAGTAAGTCAACCTATAAAAACTTGAATCTTGGCAAATCTCGTAACAACAATAACAACGGAAACCTCTTTAGTAAAAACGGAAATTAAAAAAACAATGGATCCCGAAAAGAAGAAAAAAATACTTGATGCCCTTGGCAACATACCCGAAAAGAGCATTGTTAACTATATCTTGCGTGGCGAAGTTTCAGCAACCGAAGTCACAGACCGCCTACAGGCATTGCACAAAGACGATAAAGTAGACATGATTAATGCCATGCTGATGGTTGACGATGACAATGCGTGGAACAAGGCTATTGCAGCTAACACGACAGCATCTTTAATAGAATATCAACGTGTTTTCCCAAATGGTCGTCACATCACCGAATGCATATCACAACTCACTTCACTCGATAATGAGCAATGGCAATGCGTTTCAGCAAATATGACAGCAGAGTCGCTCAACAATTATATTGCCATTTATCCTAATGGTTTGCATGCACAAGAGTGTCGCGAAATGTTAGCAGACTTACCTTGGTTAGAAGCCCGCAAACAAGGCACAATAGCATCTCTCCAACAATATCAAACCTCACATCCAGGAAGACATACCGAAGAGATTACAAAACTACTCAACGACCTCAACGATGAAACCGATTGGCAAAATACGATAGCTGTAGATCAAACTTACGCCTATCAGAATTATCTGAACACGCACCCTACAGGTAACCATGTAACAGAAGCACAACAAGCCATTACAGCAAGAGCAGGTAGAGACCGTATCTTGGGAGAATTGCGTCAAGATATCAATGCCTTTTCAGCATTAGACCTACAATACGAAGTAAACAACCATTGCATCTCATGGGGCGACTTAGAAGAAATATATATGCCCGAAGAGATTGAAGCCATTAAGGATTTTCGCGACCTTGTGGCCATGCCTCCAAGTTCTCCTCCAGACGAGCTAGAGACAGGTACAACTGAGGTATACTTTTGGGGTACACAAGCCAGTGGTAAAACATGTGCTCTCGGAGCCATTCTGAGTGCTGCCAATAGTTATGGCATTCTTACTCCACAAATATGTAGTGGCTCACACTACATGAACTGCTTGTGCAATACTTTTAGTAAAAATGGCATTTGCAATTTACCCAAAGGTACTGGTTCAAACGAAATTTACGAAATGCGCCTTGATATTCGCGACATCAAAGGCAAAAAGCATCCAATAACACTTATCGACATGGCAGGCGAAGCTTTCAGTGCCATGTATCGCCGTATAAATGGACTTCCCGAACCTGATATTGCTGCAGCTATGACCATTGAAACTGCAAAAAAATATCTCTCAAACGATCGAAACAAAAAGGTTCACTTCTTCATCGTAGCTTATGACGAAGAATACAAGGAATTAAGCAGTTTACCTGGCATCGCGCAAATTAGTGTGTTACAAACTGCCATGCAATATTTGGCTCAAGAGCGCATTATTCGAAAAAGCACAAACGGTGTCTATTTGGTTGTAACAAAGGTTGACAAAATGAACTGTGCCCCCCACGAACTACAACAACGCACAGAGGAATATGTAGAACAAAAATTACCTTCGTTCTATAATTCACTTAGGGACCTCTGTAGTTCAAATGGCGTGAGCGACTTCGGTGTGATACCATTCAGTGTTGGACATGTATTTGCTGAAACACTCTGCCACCTTGAGCGCGATTATACCGATGAGGTGCTTAACAAGCTCATCGCCAAGTCTGCAACTGAAAAAGGTAGATTTGGTGGATTCTTAAATTCATAAACTAAAGAGTGGCTCTAATCTATTAAACCGCTTCAAAATACAAATGACAATGAAACAAATACAAATAATTGATATTTTCGGTCAGAACCGCAGTCAAGGTACTGCACACATCTACACATACCCTCAAGGACGCATTATAGGAAATGATCTACAATACTTTATGGATCCAAGAACCTATTTTGAGGGACTCAATGTACAAGAAATCTTTAGAATATGTTGTACAAACGTTGGATGGTGGATTTCTATAATCAAAAAGAATCCAAACGATTCGCGCAATGGATATGCTATGCTTTCACTTTGTTTAGGATCTAATCGTCCTAGAAATGGTGCACAGGTTATAAACATATTGCGCAATGCTTTTGATTATTTTGTGGTAAAAGAACAATACGTTGACACCCTTGCAGAAACATGGCTTCAAAGTATCGTTATAGACACAGAAACTTGCCCTGCGACTGCGTTTAAGTTGCCATCAGCAAGTGCTGCGTCACCAAAAAGTGCTGCATACCGCACCTATAAGAGTGAGAAAGAACTTGCCCTTGCCATGACATATATTGCGCAAAAAGACTACATAAAATACTCATCTGTATACCTCTTAGATGAAAACGTAGCCAAAACTAACATAGCAACAGCAGGTTATTTAGGACGTTTACACAACGTTACAGAGGAAATCCCTATACGTTGTGAATTTAGAATTAAACCTTCGACAGACTGTACCCCCAGCACTGACAAAGCATACGAAGGTGAAAATATTGGACTTACTTTCAAAAAAGAAGGATTCGATTCAGAAACTGTAGATTATATAGTCGGCGAGACTAACAATTATATAGCACAGGTAGATTCCAACAAATGCGAGATTACTTTAAACTCAGCCCAAGTTGCAAATATTAAATTTAGCAAATGTATTCACTTGCAATGTTATACTGAAAGTAATCATATACTAAGAGTAACATTAGCAGAAGAATCTGAAAAAAAATATGGCTTTAAAATAAGAACTAGCGACCCTATTTATAGTGGCGACTTGATAGTACCAGAGAATTTGCCTAAAGATGCAAAATGTATATTAGAATGTACCCATTACGAAAAAAAGACTCTACCAACTGACGATTTGAGAAGACCAAATAATAGTTTATCCTCTCGCATAGTCTTTGAAGGGAAAAAAATATCTGTAACTCTCAGACTTTTTGAAAAAGATTATCAAATAGCGGAAAAAATTTCTTTGAAAGAGTTAGAAATATTAAAGAATGAAGGTTTTTATGAAACATTTGGGAAAAAAGCTGTTATCACATTACCTGCTAAAAGAAATGGATACACTCCAACACCACCCAAACCTTCTGCCCCTAACACCTTTGCCAAGTTCCTGCAGTTTATGGGGGGGATATTCTGTATATCCATCATTGTGTATCTTCTCTTTGCATTGATTTGCGTATATATTGACAAGACACCTTGGCCATTCGCACAAAAGAATCAGCAAGAGTTAACAACACCTGCAGATTCTACATTCTCTAACAAAACTGATGAGCAAGACTACACCTATAACAAGGATGCTGATAACGAGGAAACTGACCAAAAATACTTAAAGAAAGAAGATACTTGGAACAAGGATCGCCTAAAAAGTTCTAAATATAAAGCATTGCTTAATGCCTTAGCAAGTGGCAACATTCAAAAAGTTATTGATATACATGAGCAAACACTTGGAACACTTGCCCCCTCACAAATAAACGGACATTGGAGTAAAATTATTGAGGCTTTATATAAAATTTCTGATGAACTCGATAAAGAAAAGGTGGCTACGGATGAATTGAAACGAATTAGCAATAATGGTATTATTAATCTCAGCGAACTACGTTCATCATTAGAAAAGATATGTAATGTTTCAAATAGTGCAATAACTCAACCTGCTGAATCTAAAGAAATGGGAACAAAGGTTGCCCCTGCTAAAGAAGCAAATGCTATAAAAAAAGCCCCATCTTCTAAAGGGACAGAACCTACTAAAACAACTGGACAAAATTCCAGAAAACTGAAAATGGATTAACGGTTTAAAATTAACAAAATGAAGAAATACATTAAAATAGCCCTTATCTCGATAGTGGTTTTAGGCATTATTGGCACACTTTTTTTCTATCTAAGAACACTTGGAGATGGGGCAGATGCTAAAATACCAGTGCCCAAATTTGAAAACCGTGTGGCGAGTCTTGTACAGCAAAATATAAAAGGTAAAAGCTATGAAGCAGCACGTGCCGCCTTTGATAGCATTAGTATCTGCATTAACACCGAAGAGGTTATATCTCTTGCCAATGGAGAGCCTGCAGCCACAGAAAGTAGCATTAAACACAGCCGTCAATACTTATTTGATGGTTATGCCCCCATTTTTGTGGAACACGCAGCACAATACTTTAATCAGTCTGCATGGAATGCCAACCAATTACGCGACTTACAAGACCAAGCCTCAGCTCTTACAGATCTTGGCGTGGCAGAAAATGGTACACAAAACATAAAACAGTTGGCCACTACCATGCAAACGGTAAAAGAATATTTCGCCGCTATAGCCCTTGCTTCCACTGCAAGACGTTGTACTACAGTAGCTGCCGTACAGCAATTTTCTCGTAAAGTAGCAAGCTACAAGCATGCCCCACTTACTAATTGCAGCAGTCTTATGGCTACACTCAATGCAGCTCCGACCCAAGCTCGTAATGCTTGTGCAGCTTCACTAGCAGCACGTGCCAATTCCGTTTGCAACTATCAACGATATAGTTCATACGACTCTTTCTATTATGCTTGCAATGCCATTAAAGCGCAAATTAAGCAGTTTACGGGTAGTTTGGGGAATCATCCAAGTTTAAGTTCCGCTCTTTCAAGATTATCTGCTGCAGATTCAAGAGCCGTAGACTATTTCTCGAACTCTTATTATTCTGATAGTGACTCTACTGCAGTTGCTTGATTAGTAATAACATCAAAGTCCTTTTGTGAATTGTTGGGAATATGTATACGTTATGGTCGTTTTCATTCACGTATGTCATCATATTCTACCCACACAATTCGCAATTGGACCTACATCACACAACTATTAAAAAAATTGACTTATGAATATAAAACTTATTACGCTATTCATAGCACTTATGCTTCCCGTTGCATTAATGGCACAAAAAGAAGATAAAAAGAAAATAGGCAAGAAAAAAGGTCAAACAGAAAACGTTGAGACTACAAAAAATGCTGAAACTGCACAAAATGAAGATCTCCAAACAATTACAAATCTATCTCAAATCATTACACAACTTAACAACAACAATATTGAACTTGAAAAAGAAAAAAAACACTTACAAGCTATCATTGATAGTTTAAAAACGCTACCTGTACAAAAAGTTGAAGTTGTTAACAACCAAAAAGAAAAGATTGTTCGCGACAGCCTTAACTTGGCAAAAAACAAAATTGACATGCTATTGTCCGAGAATCACAACTACAAGCAACAACTCGAAGAACTGAATACTGTGGTAAAAAACATAGATGCTATAGTTTATAAAGAATGTATTCTTTACCCACTAAGCATACGCTATAACGAACGTCGAATTCGTGAGAGTTTGGAGGCTTTAGCTGCTTATCGAAAACTTATGAATGATAACATTAGCAACGAACTTAAAACTGCTATTAATGTATATTTACCTTTTATTGAAGGCAAAAATCCCATATACTTAAAATACACACAAGATTTGATGAAATTTCTTGACGAAATTAAATTAACAGGTTCTCCAATATTAACCAATGCTCTAAAAAATAAATATAGGACTAAACTCGAAAACCTAGAATACTACAAAAAATATTTTGAAAAAAGAAATGCCTCCCCCTACCAATCCATTGGATTCCTTGACAATAAGATTGAAGAAGTGAAACATTTACTTACTTGCGATAAAGAAGTTGTAAACAATGACGTAAAAAAAGTTAAAGAAAGTATCAGCCCCGTTTTTGAAAAACAAGACAATGGCATACACCTACAAAAGCAATGACATTTTTTACAACATCTATTAATAACACCCGCATTAGTAAGACATAAATTAATGCGGGCTTTCTGTTAATAGCCCTTCATACAACAACATAACGACATGGAACACATAACCTACCTTTATATGGGCACAGACAACATGTATCACGGCCCCGTAGAAAAAGAAGAACTTTTACCTAACGGAGTAAAAGCTGATACACTTGTTTATTGCCGAGAAGTAAAAACATGGACTCCTGCCAATGATATTCCAAGTCTTGCAGATCTTTTTAAGGAGCCTGAGCCCGAACCTCAAGCCTCATATACTCCCGAACCAACGCAAGGAATCTCAGAATCTGAGCCCAATTACGAATCTGAAAACAATACTTTCACAAATAGCAACAACAATAAACCACAAGAATTTGAACATTCAATGCCCACACCTCCCGCTCCTCCATACACACACACGGAAGATGAATGGGGACAATCCATCAACACACCACCCCCACCACCTAACAATCAACATCTGAATACAATAAATAGTCACAATAGCAACAACAAAACCAAAGGGTTCTTAGCGGCTACCGCAATTTTCATCCTTGCTACTATACTAGTATTTGGCGCGATTCTCTTTAAAACATTTGTGGTTGACAAAAACTATAATTCAAGTTCTGACAACACCAATACAGACGTTTGCGACATAGTTAAAGCTGATACAACTCATGTAAATGAAGAAGTTGCTCCCGTCACAGAAACAACTAATAACAGAGTTGCTACATTAGGAATTTTAGCCTATACTGCTACACAGCGTGAATTAAACTACAATGACTTGAATGAACTTTCGAGCACTGAACTACGCTTGCTTCGTAATTGGATTTATGCACGACATGGTTACATTTTCAAAAGTCCCGAATTACAAAACTTCTTTGAACAGCAATCTTGGTACACACCTAAATATAGCGACGTTTCTTCACTACTATCTGCAACCGAAATTCAAAACTTAGACATTATAAAGAGTTATGAATAAAACGTTTATTCTCTCAACTACGATTTATCTTGCTGTGGCTTTAATTAGTTGTAGCGAAAAAGTAGGCAACCCTAGAAACGATACTACCGACAAGGAAAATATAGAACAAAGGGATTGTGATTTAACCAAACGCAAGACACAGCAAATTCCATACAAAGCAAAAAAAATTATTAATGCTTATCCCGACCAAGGACTCCGTTACGAGAACAACTATATAATTTTTAAAGACGGTACAAAAATACTCTTTGACGATGGCCGAAAAAAAAATTATGAAGAAAGACTCGATGATAGCGATATTGAAGACATGTTCTTCGTCCCTTACGATCGCAAGTCTAAAAAACCTGCTTACCTTAGCGACTGTGGTCGCAGCCGCTGCGAACCTTTTTACAAAAAATGTATGGTTCAACATCACAAGAAGTGCAGAAAAACTTGGTTATAATAGATTGGTTCGGGCAAAAACTAAAAATAACAAAAGTGAATGGTGCCAATAAACAATTAACAAAAGTAGCAAAAGACTTAGCAGTCATACCTCATCACAAAGCTTTTTTCAAGTCAGCTGGCACATTTTACTGGCGACAAGTGCGCGGTGCTAATCGTCTAAGTGCACATAGCTATGGCATAGCCATTGATATTGCTCTAGGCAAATCTGATTATTGGCTTTGGACAAACCCTAAGGCAAAAGAAACCGACAAAATTCACTATGCCAACCAAATACCTTTAGACATAGTAAAAGCTTTTGAAAAGCATGGTTTTATTTGGGGCGGACGTTGGTATCACTACGACACCATGCACTTTGAGTATAGGCCCGAATTGCTGTTATAAACATTTTTAAATGAATTATTGCTCCGGTAAAACTCGAAAGAGCATAAAAATCCTCCCCGAAGCCCCGTAAAATAGGACTTCGGGGTTTATTTTGCAAAAGTCCCCACCTTAATCGAAAAGACTTGGTTCTGGTGGTGCTTTTTGAATCTCCTTTGCAAGGAAATCATTCCAGGTTTTCTCGGGATTTACCATGAATGCGATAAAATCGACGTAGAACATGAGCATAAGTCGTACCATGGTAACAACCTACGAAAATGCACAGTGCCTCTTGATGCTTCTTGACAGAACTGTTATCAGCAGATTTGCAATCAAGACCACCCATATCTGTATTTGTATGGCGTTGACACTGTCCCCATAGAAGAAATGAAGCGGAAAATTTTGTTTCAGTGGTTTGTATAGCGACTCGATGGCCCATCTGAGGCGACTTATTGGAATTATTTCCAAACTCAACGGTTCTGCTGGTAACCTTACCTTCAGACAAAACAGTGGTCAGACTATAGTATCGGAAGAATTCAGTCATAATTCAGTATGGAGGCAAAAGATAAATATGCGCTGAGAGAATTTCTTGTAGTTGAAAGTTGAAAAGTCTGAATGATATCTTTTAGAACTAGCTTAAAAATGTTGGGAAAGTCGGTGAATATTTGTACTTTTGTAAAACACATGTGTTTGGACATGGAACATGTTGTTCCCTAAAAATTTGAAGTAAATGGTTATCGACATAACTTTGCGTTTGCTCATAGCAATGTTGTTGGGCGGCGTGATAGGCATAGAACGCGAATATCGCTCAAAAGAGGCGGGGTTTCGCACACACTTTTTGGTAGCATTGGGCAGTGCTCTGTTCTGCATTGTGTCGCAATATGGTTTTGGTTTCGACTTAAAAGACTCCTCGCGTGTAGCTGCACAGGTAGTTTCAGGTATAGGTTTTTTGGGGGCTGGTACTATCATTTTCCAAAAGAATGTAGTGCGTGGTCTTACTACCGCTGCAGGACTTTGGGTTACGGCTGCCATTGGTTTGGCTTGTGGCAGTGGTATGTTTGCGGCAGCAGCCATTGCCACTGCGCTTATTATTGTGGGGCTAGAAGTGCTCATTTTGTTTATTCCCCACATAGGGCGTACAGTGGTTGAACTATCGTTTTCAACCACATCGGAGGAGAGTATTAAACAGGTGGTGAACAAACTAAAAAAAGCAGGTATACGAATTTCGTCGTTCAAACTGCGTAAGCAGATTTCTGCACAAGGCGACAAAATTTATCGTGTAGACCTTGAACTGCGTGTGAAACGTCGTGATGGTCACGACACTCTTATCGACATGGTTAGTGGCTATCAAGATGTGATGATTTCGAGTGTGGAATAGTAGGTGGTTCTGAAATATTTTTGTTGAGTTTTCCGCTGGCAGATGGAAAATACATTTGCACACCCACTAAAAGGGTGGTTCTAAAAATTCTGATTTTAAATTTCTAAAATTCTGATAGTCGCTTTGCACCCTATCGCATGTGTCTTGGAGTCAGTTCTCTCAGTCACATAGCTCGCTATGCTCCTTCGTTCACTAACCCCAATACACACACGATAGGGCACAAATCGACTTATCAGAATTATTAGAACCACCCAAAATGAAAGATTTTGGCATAACATCTCGCATTTGCGCCTAACTTTCAGTAACTTTGCACTTTAAATATCAAAATAAAACTGACAAGCTACTTTTTGATTTAGAAAATAAAGACGAAAATGAAGATAGAACAACAACTTAATGCTGCTGTGATTGATGCCATAAAGGCACTCTACGGACAAGACGTTACTGCCGAACAGGTAACGCTGCAAAAAACTAAAAAGGAATTTGAAGGTCACCTCACGCTTGTGGTGTTCCCCTTCTTGCGCATTTCACGTAAAAAGCCCGAGGATACTGCTCAGGAAATTGGTCAGTGGATTAAAGACAACACACAACTGATTGAAGGGTTTAATGTGGTGAAGGGTTTCCTGAACTTGGTAATTGCTCCGGCACAGTGGATTGCGTTGCTCAATGATATTGATGCGAACGAAGAATATGGCATTACACGTCCCAACGAAAACAGTCCGTTGGTGATGATTGAATACTCTTCGCCTAACACCAATAAGCCCCTCCACTTGGGTCACGTGCGCAACAACTTGTTGGGTTGGGCACTTGCAGGTGTGGTTGAAGCAAATGGCAACCGCGTAGTAAAAACTAACATTGTGAACGACCGTGGTATCCACATTTGCAAATCGATGTTGGCTTGGCTGAAATATGGCAATGGCGAAACACCGCAAAGCAGCGGCAAGAAGGGCGACCACCTTATTGGCGACTACTACGTGGCATTCGACAAGCACTATCGCGCTGAGGTAAAAGAATTGCAGGCTAAGTTCGAGGCTGAAGGCATGAGTGCCGACGACGCTAAGGCTAAGGCTGAAAAAGAGAGTCCGCTGATGCAAGAAGCTCACGAAATGCTCGTGAAGTGGGAAGCTGGCGACGAAGAAGTGCGTGCGTTGTGGCGCAAAATGAACGAGTGGGTTTATGCGGGCTTCGACGAAACCTACAAGGCATTGGGCGTGGGCTTCGACAAAATTTATTACGAAAGCGACACATACCTCGTGGGTAAAGCTGCCGTAGAAGAGGGATTACAAAAGGGACTCTTCTTCCGCAAGGAGGATGGATCGGTTTGGGCAGACCTCACTAAGGATGGTTTGGACGAAAAACTCTTGTTGCGTGCTGACGGAACAAGTGTGTATATGACACAAGATATTGGTACGGCTAAGTTGCGTTTCCAAGATTTCCCCATCGACAAGATGATTTATGTGGTGGGCAACGAGCAGAACTATCACTTCCAGGTACTCTCAATCTTGCTCGACCGCTTAGGTTTTGAGTGGGGTAAGAGTTTGGTTCACTTCTCGTATGGCATGGTTGAATTGCCCAATGGTAAGATGAAGAGTCGCGAGGGTACTGTGGTTGACGCTGACGACTTGGTAGCTGGCATGGTAGCTCAGGCACGTCAAACTATCGACGAGGCTAAAAAATCTACCGACATGACAGACGAGGAGAAGAATGAGGTGGCACGTATCGTGGGTATGGGTGCACTGAAGTATTTCTTGTTGAAGGTAGATGCTCGTAAGAACATGTTGTTCAACCCCGAAGAGAGCATTGACTTTAACGGTAACACAGGTCCGTTTATCCAATATACTTATGCCCGTATCCGTTCAATCTTGCGCAAGGCTGCCGATGCAGGTATTCAGGTGCCCGACACTTTGCCCGCTGACGTAGAAATTTCTACCAAGGAAGAGGAGATTATTCAGCACATTGCCGACTTTGCTGCTGTAGTGCGTCAGGCAGGTTCTGAATATCAGCCTGCAGCTGTAGCAAACTACTGCTATGAGTTGGTGAAGGAGTATAACCAGTTCTACCACGACTTTAGCATTATGCGCGAAGAAGATGCTAAGAAGCAGACCTTCCGCCTTGTGCTCTCTAAGAACGTGGCTAAGGTGGTACGTTTGGGTATGGGGCTGCTCGGCATTGAGATGCCCGAGAGAATGTAAGGGATATGTATTAAGAGTTAAAGTATTAAGTATTACATGCTATTGCAGTGTAGCATGTGATACTTAATTATTATCTTAACTTTCAGCTCTTATCTTTCAATAAGTATGTAATACTTAATACTTAAACATTGTGTCCAATACAAAATATTACGTAGTGTGGCGTGGCCGTGAACCGGGCATATACAACACTTGGGAGGAGTGCCAAAAACAGGTGGTAGGCTTTCCTGCTGCTACGTATAAATCGTTCAAGACAGAGGCTGAGGCTCAACAAGCCTTTACCGATGGGGCAGAATTGCATGTGGCACAACGCACCATAAGTGTGCCGACAGACACAGCACAGGCACCGAGCGACGAAGCAAAGGGGCAGCACATGGATGAGAATACTCAAAAATATAAAACATCACGTAAGGGCGAGGTAGCAAATCCTCCTGATTGGCGCAATGACACAGTATTGCCCTTGCCCCCCGAAGTAAAAGCGGATGCAATGGCTGTAGACGCTGCTTGCTCGGGCAATCCTGGACCTATGGAGTATCGTGGTGTTTATCTTGCTACAGGACAAGAAATTTTTCATTACGGTCCTGTGCATGGCACAAACAACATTGGTGAGTTCTTAGCGATAGTACATGCTTTGGCGTTGCTTAAACAAAGGGGACGCACAATGACGATATACTCTGACAGTCGCAATGCGTTGATGTGGATAAAGGCACGCAAATGTCGCACAAAATTGGCACGCACACCACGCACTGAGCAACTCTTTCAACTTATTGAACGAGCAGAAAATTGGCTACACACACACGACTACGCTGACATTCCATTACTTAAATGGGAAACAAAACGTTGGGGCGAGGTGCCTGCCGACTTTGGAAGGAAATAAGGAATGAGTAGATGGTATGTAATACATTGCGAAGATTGCTCATCATTCGTATGTATTACTTTTAGCCTATTGCTTACCCCATAAAACTTAGCACTTAAATATGAAACATCTCTATATAGAAACATACGGCTGCCAAATGAATGTGGCAGACAGCGAGGTGGTTGCCTCGGTGATGAAGATGGCAGGATATGAACCCTGCGAAAATTTAGATGAGGCTGATGCGGTGTTTCTAAACACCTGCTCTGTGCGCGATAACGCGGAGCAAAAAATTATTCACCGCCTTGAAGCCCTTAATGCCATGCGCCGCAAAGGACGTAAACTCATTATCGGTGTGTTGGGCTGTATGGCTGAACGCGTGAAAGAGGGTTTGCTGAATGAGCATGGAGTCGACCTCGTGGCTGGACCAGATGCTTACCTCTCATTGCCCGACCTTATTGCACAAGCCGAGGTGGGACAGAAGGCTATGAACATTGAACTGAGCACTACTGAGACTTATCGTGACATTGTGCCCGAGCGTTATTGTGGTAGCCGCATTTCAGGCTTTATCAGCATTATGCGTGGTTGCAACAACTTTTGCCACTATTGCATTGTGCCTTATACACGTGGTCGTGAACGCTCGCGCGACATTGAGAGTATTCTTACTGAAGCACGCGACCTTGAAGCACGCAATTATAAAGAAATCACACTGTTGGGTCAGAACGTAAACTCATATTGCTGGACAAAAGAGGATGGCAGTGAAATTCGTTTTCCCGAGCTGTTGCGCACTGTAGCTCGCACGGTGCCTGGTTTGCGCATTCGCTTTAGCACAAGCCACCCTAAGGACATGAGCGACGAGACATTACACGTTATTGCTGAAGAGCCTAACGTATGTCGTCATATTCATTTGCCCGTGCAGAGTGGTTCAGACCGTATATTAAAGTTGATGAACCGCAAATATACACGTGAGTGGTATATGGACCGCGTAGCAGCTATTCGCCGAATTATCCCCGATTGTGGACTCTCGACCGATATCTTTGCAGGTTATTGCTCAGAGACCGAAGAAGATCATCAACTTTCGCTCTCGTTGATGCGTGAGTGTGGTTACGACTCTTCGTTTATGTTTAAGTATAGCGAACGTCCTGGTACATACGCTTCGCGCCACTTGCCCGATGATGTGCCCGAGGATATTAAAATTCGTCGTTTGAACGAGTTGATTGCCTTGCAAAATGAGTTGAGCGCTGAGAGCAACCAGCGTTGCATTGGTCAAGAATATGAAATTTTGGTAGAAGGTGTTAGCAAACGCTCAAAAGACCAACTCTTTGGTCGCACTGAACAAAACAAGGTGGTTGTATTTGACCGTGGCACACACCGCCCCGGCGAATACGTACGTGTACGCATTACCGAATCATCGAGTGCAACACTGAAGGGCGAAGAAATTTTTTGATGATTTTTTAAAACATCGTGCAGATGAATTTATTTGCAAGGTGTAACTAAATAAAATAGCCAGATATGTGTGTAGGAAGAGACCATCCTAACATATCTGGCTATTTATTTTATAACTAAAAATCGGCGTCATTTTCTACACGCAAGGCATCGAAGACCAAGTGAGGTTCGAAGCCACGAGAGATGGCAGAGCGTGCTATCTTTTGATTGATGGCATACGGGGTGTCGCCTTTGGTTGTGCGACGCCGAGAGGCAATGAAATCTGAGAGAGAGGCACGGTAATCGTCGTCAGCTATGAGTTCGAGAGCATCGTCAATGTCGTTGCTACTAACTCCTTTCATGCGTAAGGCATTGACTATTTTAATGCGTCCCCAATGGTCGAAACGGAACTTGTCTGACACAAAGGCACGGGCATAGCGTGTTTCGTCGATATAACGCTCAGACTCAAGGCGAGCGAGGAGCGATTCTATTTCGTCGGGGGTGGCACCCTTTGTACGTAGCTTTTGAGCTATTTCACTGCGGCAATACTCTTTTTGAGAACATCGTCCTGTCGCCCAAAGATAAAAATCGGTCATTGCGTGAGTTATTTTTTGATGATGCTACGCACAACGAACCATGCGTGACGTGCTACAGTAGGCAACCAACCATAGTGGTGTGCCATAATATTGAAGCGCTCGCGCAAAGAGGCTTTGTGGTTGCGTGTGGTCATACCCTCGTTAAGATAGTTTGCCACAACGGTATGCGCATTTGTTATGGGCAGTTGGTGCATGGCAGCATGACGCATGATGCGAATGCACCAATCGAAGTCTGCCGAAAAGCGGTAACGACGGTCATAGTGATAAGTACGAGCCAAATCGGTGCGTGCAAAAAATGCTTGATGACACACTAACATACCGTTTTTAAATGAACGCCAAGTAAGATGTTCGGGAGGAGTAAGACGACGACGACGTACGAACTGTCCGTTTTCGTCAACAAGATGCGTGTCGCCATACACCACAGCAGGGAGTGAGGGTGATTTTTTTATTGCCTCTGCTATAAGTTCGAGTGTATTGTCGGCATGGAAGGTATCGCCGGCATTAAGAAAGAGAATATAACGCCCCGTAGCCATGTCAATAGCTTTGTTCATAGCGTCGTAAAGACCTTCGTCGGGCTCGCTAATGCACACAATTTCGTGACGCACAGCTGCACGGCTATTACGTTCTTGATAATGGTGTACATGTTCGAGCGTATCGTCGTGTGAATTACCATCGACAATAAGGTGCTCAACATTTGCATAAGTCTGGCGTTCTACACTCTCTATTGTGCGTGTAATAAGTTTGCCAGCATTCCACGTAACGGTGGCTACGGTAATTTTGGGAAGTTTATCGGTGCTTTCCGCGGAAGGAGGCACACTGTTCTCTTGCGTTTGATTTTCTGGATACATTATTGTATATAAAAAAGTTTTTTTCTTTCAATGTTTGGGGTGAAGCACCAGGTGCTTTTAGCTGAACTGCCCCTTGTAAAGTTTGATATAGGAAGCAGCTACAGTGCTTTCGTCGTAAGCATTTACGGCTTTGGTACGTGCATTACGACATAGCGCCGTGTAACTTGGTGAATTGAGTGTAGCATAAATGCCTTTTGCAAGGTCGGCACAGTCGTCATACTTTGCCAAATAGCCATTTACTCCATGGTCTATCATCTGCGGTACGCCTCCCACGCTGAATGCCACACAAGGCACTCCACATGCCATGGACTCTACCACGGTATTCGGAAGATTATCCATCAAAGTAGGCATGGCAAAAAGGTTGCATGCTTGATAGATTTGGCGCATACGCTCCTCGTCTTCTACATATCCCATCGCATAAACGGGTACATCATCGAAAGCCTCTTGCAGCGTATTTGCACCACGACCTGCAAGCACTATGCCAAGACGTTCGCTCCACTCGGGATATTGCTTTTGCAACAGTTTTACAGCCTCTATAAGGTGGTCGATGCCCTTATTATGGTCGGTTACCTTGAAAGCTGAAAACAGAATAAGTAGGCGGTCGGTAGGCAATTTGAGTGTGGTACGCACTTCAGTTTGCGTGGGCATGCCTTCTGTTCCTGCAGGAGCATAAAAATGTGTGTCGATGGGATTCGGGATAGTCGCTACGCGCTGGTTGCTGAGTAAAGGAGCTTGTGCTGCCTTGTCTGCCATCCAACGGCTACAACCCACAAAGGTAATTTGCCCTGTGGCATAAACTGCCTTTTTGCGACGATAGGTTGAAGCCGATAGGTCGTTAGTCGCAGGGCGTAGCAACATGGGGCAACGTCCACAACCACAGGTAATCCATCGATCACAATCAGCAGAGTTATGGCAAACCCCAGTGAAGGGCCACATGTCGTGCATGGTCCAAACAATGCGTTTGCCACTGTTGAGAATCTTTTTTAAATTACCAAGCGATAGCAAAGCTTGGTTTGTCCAATGCAAGTGAATTACATCGGCTTCGCGAAAGGCTTTTAGTTTGGTAATGTCGTTACCAAAACGTGCAGTGTCTACGGCAAAGAGCCCTTTTCGTTTAAAACCATTGGCTATGTAAATCTCCAATCGTTCAAGTAGAAACTTAGCCTTTCGCCACAGCGTGGGTTTAAGTTGCATTACCTCGTCCATACCTTCGGTTTGTGCCGAACGATCGCGACAAAGCATTGTAGCCTCAATGCCTGCTTGACGTAGGGCCTTAAGCAGTCGCAAGGAGGCTATAGCGGCTCCGCCTGCATGGTCGGAGGTATTGACTAAAAGCACTTTCATGGATGATTATTTTTGAGGAATGGGAACTTGTGGAAGCACCGTTGTGAATAAACAATGCTCAAAGTTGAATTTGTGCAGAAGCTCCCGAATTTTCTTTAATGTAATTGCCAGCAGCTTTGCCAGCCTTTTCGAGTTCCGCCTTGTCGTTAAGCAAAAGGTCCATTACAGCGTTAAACGACTTGCTGTCTGTTACCTCACGACATCCGCCATTGGCGAGCAATGCCTGTGCTTCGCGGAATTTCTTATTATTAGGACCGATTAAAACGGGCACGCCGTATACAGCTGCTTCGGGCACATTGTGAATGCCTACACCAAAACCACCACCTACATAAGCAATTGTGGCATAACGGTATATGCTTGACAACAAGCCGTAGCAGTCAATGATTAAGCAATCGGCTTCAGCCACACTCTTGGTAGTAGCTGCAGAATAGCGCACGTAGGGACGTTGCAATTTGCTCTCAATTTGCTTTATATGCTCCTCGCTCACCACGTGGGGGGCAAGTACCAAACGGAGGTTTGGGTGGGTGTTGAAGTAGCTAATAAGCAAGTCTTCGTCGGGTTGCCATGAACTACCTGCAACCACTACACGCCAACAACCTGCAAAACGCTCTACAAGTGGCAAGGGTTTGGCAGCATTACGAATGTCGATAACACGGTCGAAACGTGTGTCGCCCACAACGGTTACATGGTCCACGCCAATGGTGGCAAGTAGCGCACGCGATTCTTCGTTTTGCACGTAAAGATACGTCATGCGTTGTAACACACGGGCGTAGTTGCGTCCGTACCAACGGAAAAATATTTGGTTAGGACGGAAAATGCTCGACACCGAGTACACAGGAATGTGTTTTTGATGAAGCACATCAATGTAGTTGCGCCAAAATTCGTACTTGATAAAGTATGCCGCCTCGGGATTTGCTAAACGAACGAATTTTCGTGCATTTAGTGGTGTGTCGAGTGGTAAATAGCACACCACGTCGGCTCCTTCATAATTTTTGCGCACTTCATAGCCCGAGGGCGAAAAGAAGGTAAGCAAAATCTTTTTTTCGGGGTGTTCACGGCGTAGACGTTCCATAAGGGGGCGTCCTTGTTCGAACTCTCCCAATGAAGCTGCGTGAAACCACACATACTTTTCGTTGCCAATCTGCTTGCGCAGAATGCGCCATGTGTCGCGATGACCGCGCATCATGGTGCGGATTTTCTTGCTGAAGATGGCGGCAATATTACAGCCGAGCATCAACAAATAAATTGCGAAAGAATACACTTTTTTGTCTGTAAAAAGTATGAAACAGGAGAGGATTTTTTCAAAAGAATTCTTCTCAGGAAGTTATCTTCGAGAAGTTATTTTCAAGAAGTAGGAATCTCAAATACATTTTGCGATACTATCATTCCTCTAACTTCTTAAAATAACTTCTTGAAAAATTCTTCTTAAGAATCTCTTCTTAAAAACTCCTATTTTTTTGGATTGTTATCCCAGAGCTTCGATAGCAGCCTTCATACGACGCAAGGTTTCGTCCTTGCCAAGGAAGGCAGCAAGCTCATACATATCAGGACCTTTACCTGTACCCACCAAGCATACGCGCCAGGGGTTCCAAGGCTTTTTGCCATTTTCGGTAGCCCAAGGGTCGACAGCAGCCTTTTGAGCCTCGATGCTAAAGTCGTTGAGCGAAGCAAGCAAATCATGCAATTCTTGCATATCGGCAGCAGCGCCTTCTTTCCAATTCTTACGAGTAAACTTATCGTCAGCGTCGTAGGTTGGAGCAATGAAGAAGAAGTCGCAAAGAGGCCAAAGCTCCTTAATGAAGTTAATCTTCTTCATCTTCATCATGCCCACTACAGCCTCAACACGTTCAATAGGAGCCTCAATACCATTTTCCTTCAAAATTTTGTCGAAGGCAGGAGCCAATACCGCATTGTCGGTTTTGAGAATATATTCGCGGTTAAACCATTGACCCTTGATATAATCGAACTTTGCACCACTCTTTGAGCACTTAGCCAAGTCGAATTGTTCAATAAGTTCTTGCATAGAAAGAATTTCCTGGTCAGTTCCAGGGTTCCATCCTAACAAAGCAAGGAAGTTAATTACAGCTTCGGGCAAATAGCCACTTTCACGGTAGCCCGAAGAAATGTCACCCGATTTAGGGTCGTGCCACTCTAAGGGAAATACGGGGAAACCTAAACGGTCGCCATCACGCTTTGAGAGTTTACCCTTGCCATCGGGCTTAAGCAACAAAGGCAAGTGAGCAAACTGAGGCATCGTATCTTCCCAACCAAAGGCACGGTAAAGCAACACATGGAGAGGAGCCGAAGGCAACCACTCTTCGCCACGAATAACATGGCTAATTTCCATCAAGTGGTCGTCTACAATATTTGCCAAGTGATAAGTAGGCAGATCGTCAGCACTCTTATAAAGCACCTTGTCGTCGAGAATATCACTCATAATGCGCACGTCACCACGAATAATATCGTTTACGTGAACTTCCTCACCGGGCTCAACCTTGAAGCGTACCACATACTGTTCGCCGTTATCAATCAGACGTTGTGTTTCTTCATCGCCAAGCACCAAAGAGTTACGCATATCCATACGCGTATGTGCATCGTATTGGAAGTTTTGCACACTCTCGCGCTTTGCAGTGAGTTCTTCGGGCGTATCGAATGCAATGTAAGCCTTGCCTGCATCGAGCAACTGCTTTACATATTTGCGATAAATGTCGCGACGTTCGCTCTGGCGATAGGGACCATGTTCGCCCCCAAAGCTTACGCCCTCGTCAAATTCAATGCCGAGCCATTTAAAAGATTCAATAATATAGTCTTCGGCTCCAGGCACAAAACGATTAGAGTCGGTGTCTTCAATACGGAACACCATATCGCCACCGTGTTGACGAGCAAAAAGATAGTTATAGAGCGCGGTACGAACACCGCCAATATGGAGAGGTCCTGTAGGACTTGGTGCAAAACGCACACGTACTTTTCTTTCAGACATGCTGTATTAAACTTCTTATTTAGAGTTGTTGTTTATTTTACCTTGCAAAATTACAGTTTTTTATGCAAAATGACAAGTTCATAAGCCGGCAAATGCACCCACCATACGTTCATTTCCAAAAACATCGCGTTTTATTTCAACATCTTTCAGTCCTGCTTGCATAAAAGCCTCGGCTGTTTCGTGTCCAAAGGCACGGTTTATTTCAGTGAGCAAAGCACCATTCTTTGTCAATGTCTGTGCAGCCCCTTTTGCCAATGCGCGATAAAAACGAAGTGGGTCGTCATTGGGCACGAATAATGCCGTGTGAGGTTCGTGTTTCATTACGTTTTGTTCCATTTCCTCAGCCTCACGCATACAAATATAGGGAGGGTTACTCACAATAAGGTCGATGCTTTCGGCAGGTAATGCCCAGGGTTGCAACATGTCGCGTTGTTCAAACTTAACCTCTGCCCCCAAGGTTTGTGCATTTTTACGGGCTATATTCAATGCACCCTCCGAAATATCCCATGCCACAACCTCAGCTTTTGGCAAAGCTAACTTTAAACTCACGGCAATACAGCCCGACCCCGTGCCAGCATCCACAATGCGTAAACGCTTTTGCGGATTTGCTTTCTGCAAGCCTTGTGCCACCTCTATTGCCCAATCTACAACTTCCTCGGTTTCGGGGCGTGGAATAAGCACTTCGGGGTTTACTGCAAATTGTCGACCTGCAAACCAAGCCTTGCCCAACACATACTGCACAGGCTCGCCTGCAATCAATCGTTTGCACATTATGTCGTAGCGTTGGTGCTCATCTTCAGAAAATTGTCTAACTTTGTCGGCATAAATGTCGGTACGACTCACGCCGAACCCCTCATCGAGCACCATAAAGGCAATGGCACGTGCCTCGCCTTCGGTGTAAAGAGCCTGCAGCTGCATGCGCAGTGCGGTAAACAGAGAGTTCATTATAGAGAGTTTTTATTGATATTCTTAACTAAACCGCGGTAATCAATGAAAGGGAGGTTCTGAAAAATCTGATTTTAAATTTCTAAAAAACAACTGTTCGTTTTTCAAATATTTAGACGATTCATTCATAGAACTCCCTTATTAGAGCCGCACGAACCATTCAAGAAAATGCAAACTGACGAATTATATATGCAGCGCTGCATTGAGTTGGCACGCTATGGCAGTATGCACGCACAGCCCAATCCGATGGTAGGTGCTGTAATTGTGTATAAAGATCGCATTATAGGCGAGGGATACCACGCCGTATGTGGTCAGGGACATGCTGAGGTAAATGCAATAGCTTCAGTACGTCCAGCCGACCGTCCACTACTCAGTCAAAGCACTATTTACGTAAGTTTAGAGCCTTGTGCTCACTACGGCAAAACACCTCCTTGTGCCCGTTTAATTGTGAAAACAGGCATACCACGCGTAGTGGTAGGCTGTGTCGACCCTTTTGCCAAGGTGCAAGGTCGCGGCATCGCCATATTGCGCGAGGCAGGCATCGAAGTAAAGGTTGGTGTGCTTGAGCAAGAATGTCTAGCTCTCAACCGTCGCTTTATTACAGCCCAAACCCTACACCGTCCTTACGTCACTCTAAAGTGGGCGCGTTCTGCCGATGGCTTTATAGATCGTTGGCGCGAAGCACCTTTAGTGGGTGTTGATGGCACACTCTCGCCCACTGAGCAAGCAGCCCGTTTGTCGTCATCTTGGTCACAAATGCGTGTGCATCAACTACGCGCCATGCACCAAGCTATTTTAGTAGGACATGGCACATTGCGCATGGATCATCCACAACTCAATGTGCGACATTGGGTAGGTCCACAACCACTGCGTGTGGTGTTGGGCAGAGTAGCCGAGGGCGAATTGCCCAGAGGGTGGTTAGCTTATGCCGATATTCGCACCGCCCTTACCGAACTCTATCGCACTGAGGGTGTGCAGTCGCTCTTGGTTGAAGGTGGACAGCAAACTTTGCAAAGCTTCATTGACCAAGGTTTGTGGGACGAAGCATTTGTAGAAGCTTCGCCTTGCATCTTAGGCAGTGGCGTACCCGAACCGCGCATGCCTGTGGGCGTATGCCTCACCGAGGAGCACTATTTTGGCTCCACCATTTGGCACTACGACGCCGAATCGTTGCAAAGTTAAGAGTTAATTAGTGAATAAAAAAAAGATAGGGTTGAATAGTTAAAAACGAAGGGTGCGCAAGGCTTTATTTTCCCATCGCATATCCCTTGTGTTACAACGCATTACCACAAAACAAAAAAAACTGGGTGCATCATAAATTATTCATACCTCATTCTTCCTCCCCAATACAAACAAAATGCAAAAAATACTTCCCATCACGCGCAATTTATTAATTATCAACGTACTGTGCTACCTTTTGCAGGTAGTGCTCGAGGCGCGTGGCATCGATATTACGCAGTGGCTTGGTTTGCACTTTGTGCTTGCCGACCAATTTAATGTGTTTCAACTCTTTACCTACATGTTTTTGCATGGCAGTCTGACACACCTTTTCTTCAACATGTTCTCGCTTTGGATGTTTGGCTCACTCATTGAGCGTCAACTTGGCACCAAACGATTCTTGTTTTATTATGCCGTGTGTGGCATAGGTGCTGCACTGTGTCAAGAGTTGTGGCAAACAGCAGAGTATTATATTGAAGGACTTCAAAACTACGAATTAGTAAATACCGGAAGTGCGCTCATCCCTATGGCGCAATTTCTTAATCATTGGACCACCATCGGAGCCTCGGGTGCTTGCTATGGCATCCTTTTAGCCTTTGGCATGTTCTTCCCCAACGAGCGTATCATGCTTCTTATCCCGCCCATCCCCATGAAGGCAAAATACTTTGTGGTGGGTTATGCAGTCATCGAAGTTCTTTCGGCTTATTTCTCGAACGACAATGTTGCCCACTTTGCTCACTTAGGGGGAATGCTCTTTGGTTTGCTACTCTTGTTATGGTGGCGCAAAAAAGCCAAAAGTGGTCCTCGTTTTAATGGTTGGCAAGAATGGGAACCCGCTCAAAAAGCGAAACCCAGTTTTTGGCAACGCACCAAGGCAAAAATGCAAAAGAAACCCGCTGTGGGCAATGCCCATCACACTGCTACTCGCCAAAGCGATTACGAAGAAAACATGCGCTCACGCCAAGACGAAGCTCGCATGGACGAGATTCTCGACAAAGTGCGTCGCTCAGGCTATGATAGTTTAAGCAAGGACGAAAAGCAAGAACTTTTCCGCCTAAGTCGCAGATAAATAAAGTGAGAATAAAATTAGGCAGAATGCGTCCAGTGTAGTTTTTGTGTCACAAAAAATCTCATTTTCCATCCCAATTTTCTTAAAACAATGAAGCAAACACTCAGGTTTTTAAGCTGGCTTACAGTACTTTTGCTATGGGCGTGCGCAGCCACCGTCTACGTCAACCCGTCGATCTACGGCAAATACATTGCCGTAGTAGGACTGTGTTTTCCTTTTTTCGTAGCAGCAGTTATGGGCATGGGCGTATTGTGTTTGCTCATTAAGCCACGCTTGGTTTTCATCACAATCTTTGGTTTGCTTTGCTGCTTTGGGAGTTTACGCGACTATTGCCCTATCAACCTTAGTTCGCCCCCACCCAAAAAGGCTATTAAAGTCATTAGCTATAACACCATGAGTTTTGGCTGTTGGAGGATGGACGACAATGGGCGTGACGTGGAACTTGTGCGCTACCTTTGCACCCAACAACCCGACATTGCTGCCTTGCAAGAAACAGCCTTCAGTACCGAAGATATGCACACTTGCATACAACACACGATGAAGCGCTATGACTATCACTTTGAATGGATTTTTGTAGGAGGCAATCGTGTGGGGGTAATGAGCAAATGGCCCATCGCACGTCAAGAGGTAATTTGCCACTCCACGGGCAATGGGGCTGCAGCTTTTTATGTCACTCCACGCCAAGGCGACACCATTATTGTGGTTTGTGCGCATTTAGAGTCCATGCACCTATCGAACGCAGAGCGCGACAACTATCACGACATCGTGCGAAACCCTGAAACCGCAAACAAGGTTCACGGCAAACTGGGCTTAGTGCGTAAAATTGCCAATAGTGGGGCAGAACGTGCACGACAAGTTGACACTCTCTGCACATTTATCGACCGAAACGCAGATCGTAAACTCTTGGTCATGGGCGATTTCAACGACTCACCCATCTCATACGCTCACCACAGCGTGTGTAGTCGTCTTACCGACACTTATCGTGCCACAGCCAATGGCATAGGACGTTCGTTTAATCGCGACGCCATTTACGTGCGCATTGACAACATATTCTGTTCTCAGCACTTCAAACCCTATGCCATGAAGGTAGACCAAACCGTTCCCTTCTCTGACCATTACCCCATGATTGGCTATTTAAAAGAACAGACAAAATAAGTAGGGTGTCACACTACGCGATAGCAGTCTTTTTTCAACTTTTTGGGGACAGTTTAAAGAATGATAATCCTTCGGAATGATATCGGAATGCCTTCGGAATGAAAATGGGCTACTAAAGCCTCCAAATAGGGTGGTAGAACTTTAGTAAGTAATTGTAACGAGAACACAGCTAAATACTAACAAAATGATTGCGTTCTTGCGAATAGTCTCTAAAACATACTTTTTGTAGTGGATTCATCCTTTGAAACTTCAAAGTCATACCATATCACTTGTTTTGAGGTTGTATTACTCTTCTAAAATAATTATCCATTCTCCATCATTATCTTTACCTTCACGTTTTAGAATACCCATTTTTTTCATAGTAGAAATATCACGCTCAATAGTACGTGAAGTCACCGACAAAATCTCCGACATTTGCCTAGCGGAAATGGATGGCTTTCCTTTAATCAGATTAATGATATTCTGCTGACGTTCAGTGAGTTTTATCTCCGACACGTCTCCGACATGGTCTCCGACATTTGAAACTACGGCAGATGCATATATTATGGTCTGGAATTGAGTTGGAGTAGACTTGAATATAGGCTTCAACTCCTCCTTATAACCATCAAGAGCTTTAGTCTCGTTGCAGATGCGTGAGAGCCCACTGCCTCGTTTCTCCATGTAGTCAAGTTGAGCCATCACATTCGCAAGTACCGGGTTTCGTCTTTCAGAAGATACATCATAGATGTCAAGGTCTTGGATCAGCAATCCATTATACATACCACCTGGCGAAGTAACAGACAGGCGATTGTCGTATATGTCAAGATGAACCTCACCACCCATTACAGTGTAGTCTCTATGAATAAAATGGTTAACCAAAGCTTCAAGAACGGCACGTTCAGCATATTCTGGTTCGTTCTTGCGTCCATCAGGTAATTTCTTCCAACTACTCTTTGTGTTTGACTTCACAAAGTTCATAGCCTCTCGCAGCAGCATAAGTACATTGCCTGTAAACTCCGCGTCATTTATTGCATCGTTCTTTTCTAGACCATCCCATCTTGTGCAATAGAGACGAGACTGCCATAAAGGACAGTCATCAGCAAACAAAGCACCAGCATTGGTCAGGTTACCCACACTAGTCACAAGTCCAAAAGAAAGTAGATACTTCTTGTTCCACTCTTGACCAGTGCGTTGTTTAAATGAATTTGCCAGTATGGAGAAGGAGTTGTCCTCGATTTTATAGTCAGTATGCAATGAATCAAAAGTCTTGTTTGAACCTTTAAGCACCAACCTTACCATCTGCTCGGCTGTCGCTGGCATACTTTCGTCGCCAACACGAACAAAGGCTACTCGCTGCCCATCACCTACATAGTAGTAAGGAGCATAATTACCACTGTGAACCTTCAGTTGTAATACCTCAAGTTTGTTGATTCTATGCGGAATCATTTCCACCTCAGGAAGAGGGTCCATATAGTCACGAATCTTGCTGCTGATGGTTTCACAAACATGCTGTATATCATCAAGTCCTTTGACGACACCATCATTGTCAATGCCAAGAATCAGAGAACCACCAAGCCCATTGGCAAAAGCGCTTACGCTCTTCAGCCAACTTTTTGGTTTCTTTTCTTCAAGCATCAACTTGAAATCGTATGCTGTGCACTCGCTTATCAGATTCTCGATTTCCATATCTCTGATATTTATGTAAGTCATGGACGAACTATAGATTCTTCCAAGTAATGCAAAAATAATAAATTCTCTTCATTTACTGAAAGACTTAGGGGCTCTACTTGTTTTTTCTTGTATTTAGTATAAACACGCCAAGAAAACGATAAAATGATAGAGAATCTCTCTATTTATCCCCAATCGGTCATTAGAACGGACTTTTTTATGGTTGACTTTGTAACCACTTGATTATAAGCTTTTTTCTAATTACCATCATTAGAAAATCAGATTTTTTTGCCCCTTACTCATATTCCTTTGCCTCGCATTCCCCCCTAAGCACCGAAAGAGCGTTGAGGGCGAGGGCTTGCATTTCGTCTTCACCCGGGAAGATGTGAACAGGGGCAATGAATTGTACGCGACGCATAATGCCTTGCGTGATATAGTCGCAATATGCCACACCCCCTGTAAGCAAAATGGCATCTACCTCGCCACAAAGCACAGCACTTTGGGCTGCAATAGCCTTTGCTATGTGATAAATCATGGCGTCGATGAGCAAACGGGCATGTTCGTCGCCCTGTTCTATCATCTGCATAATGCGCAAAATGTCGGTAGTGCCAAGGTGAGCCATCAGTCCTGCCTGTCCTGCCACACGTTTTTTGAGTTGCTCTTCGGTATAACGCCCGCTATAACAAAGGTGAATAAGGTCGGCAGCAGGCAAGGTGCCCGCACGCTCTGGCGAGAAGGGGCCTTCGCCATCGAGTCCGTTATTTGTGTCTACGGCACGACCTTTTTGATGGGCTGCTACGGTGATACCTCCCCCTAAATGGGCAACAATAAGGTTGAGATTTTCATAACGACTGCCTATTTCCTTGGCATAGCGATGTGCAATAGCTCGCTGGTTCAGCGCATGCCAAATAGAAAGGCGTGGCATTAGGGGCGAACCACTGATGCGTGCTTCGGGCAACAGTTCGTCTACGGTAACAGGGTCGGCAATAAAAGCCGGACAAGAACCTCCGGGTTGCATATTAGCCAATTCGTATGCAATGATACACCCTAAATTGCAAGCATGCTTACGCATGGCAGAATAGGTTTCGTGGCACATTTTTTCGTTTACCCTATACACCCCACTGGCAATAGGTTTAATGAGTCCGCCACGTCCTATAATGGCATCGAAGGCAAGAGGAATATGATTTTCTTTTAGCCAATCGAGCACCAATTGACGTCTGAAATCACGTTGCTCTTCAATACATTGAAATTGGCTAAGTTCCTCATCGCTATGACGAATAGTGCTTACGCAAAGTGGATTTTCGCCTACATACACTGCCACTTTGGTTGATGTAGAGCCAGGGTTTATTACGAGTATGCTATGTTCGTTGCTTGTAGCAGTGGTGGATGCAGAGTGTTGCATGATTTTGGGGTGAAATGTCTATGATTGTTAGGGATTGTGCTATATAGAATTGATTTACAAAATAAAAAGTAAAAGCTATTAGCAACTCATTGTGGCAAGTGCCAAACTGTGATATTTTGCATCGGCACAGTCGCCACGCGAGGGTAACACCACTGGCGCCAACGTGCCTTGCAGTGTGCCTGCTACTTGGGCTGAGGCAAAGAGCGGAAGTGCCTTATAAAAAAGATTCGCAGCCTCAATATCAGGCATTACCAAGGCGTCGGTTTCGCCACCAAGCACAGAACGTATGCCTTTTATGCGCAAAGCCACTGCATCGCATGCTGTACGTAGGTCGAGTGGACCGTCTACAATTAAACGTCCCCATTCGCCCGAAGCTGCACGTTGACAAATTTCGCCATAACCCATTGTATGTGGAAACTTCTCGCTCACTGTTTCGGCACAGTGTAGAAGTGCCACACGGGGCTGTTCTATGCCAAAGGCGTGGAGCATACGTGCAAGATATGCCACTTGCTGTGTACGCTGTTCTTGTGTGGGATAGGGAATAACTGCTGCATCCGTGAAAAACAACAGTTTGTGATAAGCAGGAATTTGTGCCATGGCAATGTGAGTCAACACTTGTCCACGTGGCAATATGCCCCACTCTTTGTTAAGCACAGCGCGTAGCAAGGTGTCGGTGTGCAAAAGTCCTTTCATAAGCACATCAGCCTCGCCATTACGCACCATCGTGACTGCACGTTCAGCAGCTTCAACGTCTGAGTCTACTTCAACAAAATGCACCTTTTCGCCTGTGTCTTGTGCCACCCAGGGCTGTTGTTTTACCTTTGCACAGTCGCCTACGAACCATGCTTCGGCAAATCCGTGGTCTACAGCACGCATCACAGCCTCAGCCGTACTGGCATCAGAGCCACACACCACGGCTAAGCGAAAGGTACGGTGTAATTGTTTAAGATGTTCAGTTAAATCGTTGAATGATAATATGGGTTGCATAGTGTTTCCTCCTGTTTTTTGTAAAGCCCGCCTTGTTTGTGATAAGTAAATAAAATACATGGGGCAGCGCTTTCCGTCGGCAAATGTACAAATAACGTGCTAATTATTGCACACTTTTGTCGTTTTTATGCAATAATAGGCCTTATTTGTGGTGTTTTAGGGCGATGAGCACGAGTTTTTCAGAAGAATTTGCTACTTTTGCTCATGCAAACTCAATGGCACATGCCCTCGTAGTTCAATGGATAGAACACCGCTCTCCTAAAGCAGTGATCTGAGTTCGATTCTCAGCGGGGGTACTATTGGGCAAAGGCAGGGTGGTTCTAATTATTCTGAAAAGTTGATTTATGCCCTAACGTATGTGTGTGTGGAGGGGAGTGAACGAAAGTGCATAGCGAGCTATGTGACTGAGCAAACTGATGTCAAGACACATGCAAGAGGGTGCAAAGCGTCTAGCAGAATTTTAGAAATTTAAAATCATTTTTTTAGAACTACCCAGCGTTAGGTTAGGAGGTTAAAAAGGTTACTAAAGTTGCGAATAGGCAAGAAGTTACTTTTTAACCTCCTAAATCAATAACCCCTAACACGCCTAATTTTTCCAACCCCTTATTATCCCCCCAATATCCCTTTAACCCAATAACCCCTTATAAAGAAATGGCAGAGAATCTTACCCCTATGATGAAGCAGTTTTACGACCTCAAGGCAAAAAATCCTGATGCCGTGCTGCTGTTTCGCTGCGGTGACTTTTACGAAACCTACGATGCGGATGCTGTAACCGCCTCGCAGGTATTAGGCATTACCTTAACACGCCGCAACAACAAGGGACAGGCTGCTGCAACCGAGATGGCGGGCTTTCCGCACCACGCGCTCGACACCTATTTGCCCCGACTTATCCGTGCAGGTTATCGTGTGGCGATTTGCGACCAACTCGAAGACCCTAAACTTGCCAAAAAGTTAGTTAAACGTGGCATCACAGAGTTAGTTACTCCTGGTGTGGCTATGACCGACAATGTGCTCAACGCACGCGAAAACAACTTCTTAGCTGCCGTACACTTCGGTGCTTCGGCGGTGGGCATTGCCTTTCTCGACATTTCTACGGGTGAGTTTCTCGTGGCAGAAGGTACTGCCGAATATGTAGACAAACTGTTGGCAGGTTTTGCGCCAAAAGAGGTATTGGTGCAACACGGTTTGCGCGGACGTTATGAGGGACTTTATGGCAACAAGGGCTTTGTGTTCGAGCTCGACGATTGGGCATTTACCCCACAAACTGCCCACGAACGTCTTACCAAGCACTTTCAAGTAAAAAATCTCAAAGGCTTTGGCGTTGACCACCTTAAAGATGGCTTAGTGGCTGCAGGTGCCATTATGTGTTACTTGGAAATGACCAAGCACACCCAAACCTCGCATATCACGTCACTACGACGCATTGAGGAAGATCACTACGTGCGCCTCGATCGCTTCACCACACGCAACCTCGAACTCACACAACCTATGGCAGAAGGGGGCACCTCGTTGCTTAAAGTAATGGACCGCACCCTCACGCCTATGGGCGCACGCATGATGCATCGTTGGCTCATCTTCCCCCTGCGTGAAGTAAAAGCCATTGAAGACAGACAAGATGGTGTAGAACACTTTTTCCGTCATCCCGACTTCCGCGAGTTGTGCGAAATGGAACTGCCCAAAATTGGCGATATGGAGCGCATTGTGAGTCGTGTGGCTGTGGGACGCGTTAATCCACGCGAATTGCAACAACTGCGTGCAGCACTCGAAAGCACAGCTCTACTTAAATATGCTTGCGCACATGCTGAATGCCTTGCGATTAAACAAATTGCAGAACGACTGGATGCACTCACTCCTTTGCGCGACAGCATTAAGCATACCATTTGCCTTGACCCGCCCATACTCGTAAATAAAGGTGGCGTCATTGCCGATGGTGTGAACGAGGAGTTAGACGATTTGCGCCACATTTCAACTTCAAGCAAAGACTATTTGCTAAAAATTCAGCAACGCGAAAGTGACGCTACGGGCATCCCCAGCCTTAAAATTGGCTTCAACAATGTGTTTGGTTACTACATCGAAGTGCGCAACACGTATAAAGACAAGGTGCCCGAAACGTGGATTAGAAAGCAAACTTTGGCACAAGCCGAGCGCTATATTACACAGGAACTGAAGGAGTATGAAGACAAAATTTTAGGGGCAGAAGATCGCATTGCCGAACTTGAAGTGCAACTCTATGCTGAGTTGGTGCGCGAGGTGGCACGCTATGTCACCCAGCTGCAAACCGATGCCGCAGCATTAAGCCAACTCGATTGTTTGCAGAGTTTAGCTTGTGTGGCACGCGAACGTCAATACGTGCGTCCTGTGGTTGACAATAGTTTGACGCTCGACATACGCGAAGGCAGACATCCTGTAATCGAAACCCTTATGCCTCCGGGCGAGGAATACGTGTCGAACTCGGTAGAATTAGACACCAAGAAACAGCAAATTATCATTGTCACAGGTCCTAACATGGCGGGTAAGAGTGCCTTGCTGCGTCAAACCGCATTGATTACCCTTTTGGCACAAATCGGGTCGTTTGTTCCTGCCGAATCTGCCCACATTGGCGTGGTCGACAAAATTTTTACCCGTGTTGGTGCAAGCGACAACATCTCGGTAGGCGAAAGTACGTTTATGGTTGAAATGAGCGAAGCCTCAAACATCATGAACAACCTTACGGAGCGCTCTTTGGTACTCTTTGATGAATTGGGACGTGGCACATCTACCTACGACGGCATCTCTATTGCTTGGGCTATTGTGGAGTATATCCACGAAAATCCTAAAGCACACGCTCGCACACTCTTTGCTACGCACTATCATGAGTTGAACGAAATGGAAAAACTCTTCCCCCGCATCAAAAACTGGAATGTGTCGGTGCGCGAAGTGAATGGTCGTGTGGTATTTTTGCGAAAATTGCAACGCGGAGGGTCAGAACACTCGTTTGGTATTCATGTGGCTCGTTTGGCAGGTATGCCACAAAGCATTGTGAAACGTGCCGAAAGCATTCTTGCCGATCTTGAAAAGGCAGGTGCTCAAGCAGGAACAAGTGTGCCTCGTGCCGAAAGCAACACGCAGCGCGAAGAGGGCATGCAGCTCAGTTTCTTCCAACTCGATGACCCCGTACTCAGTCAAATTCGCGACACATTGCTAAATCTTGATGTAAACAACCTTACACCACTCGAGGCTCTTAACAAACTCAACGACATCAAACGCATTTTGAAAGGATAATTGAACACCCTACCTATAAGGGGCTATGGCATCACGCGCCAATGTTAACGACTATTTACTTGGGTCAAAGTTGTATATTGGGCGTACAAAAAGTAATGAGGTCAGAAAAAGTTTTTGTTCGGGTCGCCTTTCCCTTGGTTTCCCATTAGAGTTTCGATACATCTCCGTCTTGCCTCCAATGATTCTCCGATATTTCTTCGATCATTCTTCGATCGTTCTTCGATCGCCGAACGGAGAATCAACGGAGAATCAACGGAGAACGAACGGAGAACGAACGGAGAACGAACGGAGAACGAACGGAGAACGAACGGAGAATGATACGGAAAATATGCCGAACATTTGATGAATTTTGAACGCCCTACTCTTTAGGATCATCTCTTGTACCAACACTTAACGGCTCAATTGTCAGAGATTTGACAATAGAACCGTTTACTTTTTTCTTTATGTTCCGCTGAATTGATACTAACGATTTTTTCCCAATAAAGAAAAGTGAAAGAAAATCTTGCATTCCTCAGCATTTTTACCCAACTTTGCACTCGCAACGGATTAGGGAAACGGGTGAGAATCCCGTGCAGTCCCGCTGCTGTATGTTTTTTATATTGGAGAAGATTTTAAAAGAAATCCTCATTCCAACCCCGTACTCCATATTGGCCACTGTTTCGGCACAACAACCGAAGTGGGAAGGCGGAGCTACGGAAGAACAAGCCAGAATACCTGCCGTTGCCACTTGTACTGTGCACAAGAACCGTGTATTTTTGCCCTAAAAGGCGCAATTTTGTGCAAGTGCGTGCCCAACGCTCCCGAGGAGGAACGAAGCACACAACACACAATCCCTAAATATTCTCTCTACACAACGGTAATGATAGCATTACTCCTTTCGTTGTGCACCACAGCGAACGCCATTCCCGATTCGTTGGGCACCGCCGAAGTCATCGCTCAAAAGCGCGTGACTGGCATTGCTACATCCGTACCAGTGCAACACCTCGACTCTGCCGCAGTTTTTAAGCGCGGCATTACCGACATGGCAGATGCCTTACGTCGATTTTCGGGGGTAAACTTGCGCGACTATGGTGGAGCGGGTGGACTGAAAACTGTGAGTGTACGTGGTCTAGGGGCTGCCCATACGGCTGTAGCATACGATGGTTTATGTGTGAACGACACACGACAAGGGCAAACCGATATGGGGCAATTCTCGCTCGATTTGATGCGTACCATTGAGTTGCAAACACTCGACCAATCACAATTGCTTTGTCCTGTACGACAGTTGGCACAGGCTGTGGTAAGTCTTAACGCTGCACCACAGACTTTGCCTACCAATTACGGGATACATGGTGCATTGGCATTGCAACAAGCATCGTGGGGCACATGGAATCCGCAAGTTGATGTGGGTGGACGCATAGGGCGCAATGCTTATGTAAATGCTGCGGGGCGCTATTTTTTTGCCCATAACAACTATCCCTTTACCATAGAAAATGGCAGTGCTACCACCCACACGCATCGCAACAATAGCCGTATGCAAAGCACTACCACCGAACTAAATTGGTTGCAGCGTTTAGGAGGAGGTATGCTCTCGTCGAAAGCTTACTTCTATCACAACTATCGCCACTTGCCAGGTATGGTGCATTATTACGTGAACCAAAACAATGAGCGACTGCTTGAGCAAACGGCATTTGCACAGTCGCGATGGCAACGACAGGGACCACGGTGGCAAACATTTGTTGCAGCCAAATATAATTGGCAAGTAAGCAAATATCACGATGTTGACGGACAATATCCTAACGGCATTTTGAAACAGCATTATTGGCAACGCGAAGCTTATGCTACGGCAGGTTTTCGATATAGCATTACAGACTTTTTGCAAGTTGCCTATGCCACAGACTATGCCCATGCCTCGCAAAATAGCAACTTAAAAACTGATTATCGAGTGAGCCGTGACACATGGTTGCAGTCGTTGTCCGTGGGGTTACAAGTTAATCGATTTCAACTTACTGCGCGTGCTGCATGGCATAGGTATTGGAATCAATCGGTTTCGGGCACCTCTGCCCGCAATGCACAACGAGTTACACCCTCTGTAAGCGCATTGTGGCAAGCCATTAGGGGCGAGCATGCACAATGGTATTTGCGTTGTGGTTATAAAGAGTCGTTTCGTATGCCTACGTTTACTGAGAGTTACTACTATCACTTGGGTTCTACGCAGTTAAATCCTGAGCTTACACGTCAACTCTCGGTGGGTCAAACTTTACAAGCATCTCCCTCACAACATTGGCGCACTTTGGCTTTTACGGCAGATGCCTATGCTGCACGCGTGAAAGACCGTATTGTGTCTATTCCCTACAATCTCTTTGTGTGGAAAACTGTGAACTTAGGTGATGTGCGTACCTTAGGAGTCGACTTTACATTGCACAGCCTATGGCAGTTGACTACACGCCACACGTTAGAGTTTAACACGAATTATTCGTTGCAGCATTGCACAGACCATACCAAGCCCGCCTTGAGCAGTTGGCACAAACAGTTGGCATATACGCCACTGCATAGCGGTGCTGCGTCGTTGGCATGGATTAACCCTTGGGCTTCACTCTCGGTGCATGGCACTTGGAGTTCGATGCGTTGGTGTACAAACAACCATCTGCCCACTACATCGCTACCAGCCTACACGGAATGGGGCGCTGCAGTATTTCGTAGTTTCACACTGTGCCACGGACGCACACTTACCTTACGTGCCGATGTGCTCAATCTTTTTGACCATCGTTACGAAGTGATACGCCGATACCCAATGCCGGGACGCGCCTATAAACTGAGCATTAGGTTCGCGTGGTAAAAATTTTCTTGCAAAACAAATCTCTAAATACAATAAACAATGAAATTTTTCAAAAACATTAAATTAGTAGCCGTAGCGTTACTGGTTTGCGCAGGTTTCACTGCCTGTTCTGAGGATGAGCCTAAAGTAATTGAAACGCAATTCTTGCGTTTTGAACAAGGTTTTTATGTGATTAACCAAGGCAATAATGGTGTGCTCGATGGTACACTCGATTTCTTCAAGACAGATGGTACACGCTTTGAGAGTGTTTTTAAAGCTGTCAATGAAAAAAGTTTAGGCGACTCTCCACAGCGTGCCGTGCTTTATGGTTCAAAACTCTACCTCCCTGTGTTTACCGAAAACAAGGTGTGGGTGTTGGATGCCAATACGGCTCGCGTACTTGCTGAAGTGAACACCAACCAACCTGAGGCTGTATGTGGTGCCAATGGCTATGTTTTTGTTTCGAACAATGATGGCTATGTAACCCGTGTAGACACAACCTCGTTCACAGCTTCTGAACCTTTGGCTGTAGGTCCTAACCCTGTAAACATGACTACCTATAATAATAAGGTATATGTGTCTATTAGCGATGGTAACAACTACGGCAATGGCTATGCCAATGGCTTTAAGGTAGCTGAAATTGATGCTGCGCAGTTCAACGTAACACGCAATATCACTGTGGGTATGAACCCTGGTGACATCACAAGCGACAACGAGGGCAACATTTACGTGGTATGTCGTGGTGACTATGGTGCTACACCCTCAAAGGTGTGGAAGTTCAACGTGAGCAATGGTGAAGCTGCTGCCATGTGTGAGGGTTCACTCATTGCTGTAAACAATCAACAGCGCACCTCACGCACAACCGGAAAGCAAGGCGTGCTCTATGTGCTCAACGTACAGACCGACTACAGCAACTGGCCTAATATTAGCAATGTCATTACAAGTGCTGTTTACAACACTGCCACAGGCGAGAAGGTAGCCGACAACTTTTTGTCAGCCGAGAACCTTCCTGCTAACCCTATTGCGATAGATGTTTGTCCCACTGATGGCAACCTCTACATCTGTTCTGATGCTACCACGGGCGCTGATGCTTTCACCACACCTGGTTACATCAAGGTATACAATGCAAGCGGTGCATACATTAAAACCCTCACCACAGGTGTTCACCCCTTTGGTGTTGTATTTAAGTAATATCTTTAAGAATACTTTTTCTATATGCTTATGCGCACCTCGTAGCCTTCAAGGAGGTTGAGGTGCGCATTTTCATGTTTTTGGGTGAGAATTATTGCTATCTAATAAAAAGAAGTCCACATAACCATCCTCTTATTACAAATTCATGAGCGCATTCCTTAAGTCTTCATCTTGCTCCAATCCCAATTTTTTACGTATATTGCCTCTTACTGTACTCACGTTCGAGGCAGTCTTGCCCAAGATGTTAGAAATTTCACTAATCGTATAGCCTTGCACTACCAATCGACAGATGTCGAGTTCTGTGGATGTGAGCATAGGATAACGCTCATGCATATCTTTGCGCTGATTGGCATATACACACTCTATTTGTTTGGCCACTTTTATAATGTTGCGCAAAGTTTTTTCCTCAAGTTGCCCCATCACTTCCTTGTCATAAATAGCAACCGAATCTTTAGATCTGGCAAGTTTTAAAAGAGCCATTAGCTCAGATTTGCGCATATTAAACACATGCAATATTTGGTCAATGGTGCTTGCATAACCGTGTAACTCTGTTTGTTGCTCGCGCAATAAATTGCTTGCTACAAAGCCAAAAATAGTAGTGGCAACACTCAAAAAACCATATATAATAAGCAACTGCCCATACATTGGATTGTGCGTGAGATATCGGCAAAGAAACATTATTACAACATGAATGCACGTACAAACAAGCGAAGTGCGAGGAAGCATCGAAATACTACTTACAAGCACAATTAGGTAGCAAATGGTAAGATTGAGCGTAGTAAGCATAGGGTCGTGCTGACCCATAGAAGCTAATATCAATAGCCGCACCCCCTGCACAAGCATTGAGAAGATTACGGAAACAGGCATTATATACCTCAACTTTTTGGGCCCCTTCAATAGATAGAGAACAAGAGACACAATCGACCCAATAACATAGCATACCGAACATAGTAAAGCCGGCTGAACATTCAAACCATAAGAACCTAAAAGATGAAGAGAAAAAAGAAGAATAGACAACGGCACAAAGGTAAGAAATATGAGTTGTCTAAAAAAATCACGACGCCCCACCTGTGTACGGTCAAAATATGTGTGTAGATGGTTGTTCATTATATTGCTTGGATTCATTATATAGCTTTGTTCATTCTACTTTGCAAAGGTAGTACTTTTTTCTATCATTTTGCGTTTTTTGCGTCTCTTTTTTCAGCATTTTGCGTCTTTTTGCGTCAGCTAAAAACGAGCAAATACTAAAATTATTAGTACTTTTGTAAAGCAGAATAGTAAAAGAACTCATTCGTAAACTCAGAAACGTAAGCAAACATAGTGAGTACGAAGGAAGATATTGGATTAACTGAGACCATAAGAATAGCAAACAATGAGTTAAAGTTTATATGCCACGAGAATTATGGCGTATAGATACTTACAACATTCAAAAAAATCAAATAACTAAATTAAATCTATTATGTTACATTTTACCCCCCCCCAAAGAAAAGTCGCTTATAGGCACAGCCTTAAAGGCGGCGACAGCAAAAATGGCAACTCTGTTATCCATGTTGCTTTTCTTGCTGCCTACCACATTGTTGGCCAATGACCTTGACAAGTCAGCTTCGTCAAACAAGGCGTTGGCTGCTGTAACAACTGCCGAGCCGGTAGCCCGCGCAGAATACAACAAAACAACGCAGACCCTCACATTCTTATATGGAGCACCTTCTGCCACTGAGGACGCGAATATCTTGGTGGTGAAGCTTTATAATCCGTCAGACAATTCCAAATGGTTTGATGGCAAGTATAGTTCTTTTGGCTGGACTACTTCACAGAAACAAGCTACAAGCGTTGTCATAGACCAGAGTTTCAAAAAATATCCGCTGGCATCATGCTCTGGTATGTTTAAAGAGTTCAAAAATGTGATAACCATTACAGGGCTGGGAAATCTGAACACCTCCAACGTGACGAGCATGCGCGGTATGTTTGATAATTGCTTTTCTCTCCAGACGTTTGACATCGATAAGCTACAAACAGCGTCTGTAGAGGATATGGCAAACATGTTCTATAACTGTAAATGTCTTACTTCGCTCGACGTGAGTCATTTCGAAACAGGTTCCGTAACAGATATGTCTGCTATGTTTAAAGCAATAGGCGACAAAGTAACATCGCTTGACCTCTCGAACTTTAATACGGAAAATGTAGAATATATGAATAGCATGTTTGCTGATATCAACATGCTGGAAACGCTCGACTTGACAAGTTTCAACACATCCAGCGTAAAGAATATGAATAGAATGTTCGAAAGCGCATGTTTTAAGCATATCTACGTAAGCGAGTTGTTCAAAACTGATCAAGCCAGATCCAATAATATGTTTTATGCTTATTGCAAAAAACTTCCCAACTTTGACCCTGCCGTCCTTGACAAAACACACGCCAACTATCTCGAAGGTGGTTACTTTGAGAAGATTGTCGGTAAACTGGGCGATGAAATAATAGCAGCTGCTGGCGAACCTTTAACTGCCAAAAATCTGACGATAGATAAGGATCAGAATTTCAAAGCCAACGAGCCTTTCCATGTAGCCGCAGCTTCTTACAGCCGCACAATGAGCGATGGCAATACTTGGGCTACGCTCTGCCTACCTTTCGAGGTATCACTCACTGACCAGAACTTCCGTGCCTTCAAACTCCTTTCGGCCAACGATGATGCGGTAGAACTCGAAGAGGTTAAAACAAGCATTGCTGCTGGTATGCCTGTTATTATCAAGATGAATGAGGGAGAAACCTCGCTCAATATCTCTGCCACCGACAAGAAAATTGCACAGGAAACGCTCATCTCGGCAACTACCGACGGCAGCTATCAGCTCCAGGGCCTTTATGCTGGCAAGGAGTTCAGCAAGGATACTGACAACAACTGCTACATTGTGAAGGGTGACAAGCTGATGAATCCTGCCAAGTTGTTAGCAAACACAAATGTAAAAAAGGTGGCAAGCAAGCCTTTCCGTGCTTACATGGTAGGCAACTCTTCTGCTCCTGCTGCTGGCGCTAAGATGTTCAGCATTGGTTTCAATGACAACACTACAGCCATCGACAACCTCAACACCATAGCCAACGACAAGGCTGTATACTACGACATTCAAGGTCTTCGCCTCAATGCTCCGCAAAAGGGCATCAACATTGTGAAGCGTGGCAACAAGACCATGAAAGTTATCATTAAATAAAACTGCACACAATGAAAAAGAAAAATTATATAAAGCCCGAAGTTAAGGTCTACCACATAGAAGCACAAACGATTCTCGCCAACTCTACAATTAGTACGGCTAAGGACGAAGATTACAACGACGAGAAAGTGAATGAATTTATAGAATCTGACGGTTTCATCTATGCAGACTAAAGGTTGGTCCTATTTTCTAAAAATCAGATATAGTCGCTTAGTATAAAGAAAGGGCTGCAGGCGGTAATAATTTCGTTTGCAGCCCTTATCGTTTTTAGAAAATTAAAATCAAATTTTAGTTCCACTTTATATTTCCTTCCAATCAACCAATCCCTTACCCATATCATCCAATTCTATGGCAAGGGCTACGACTTTGCGTTTATCAGCCTTGAAAGGCTCGACATATTGTTTGGCTCTCATTTGCTCTGTAGCAGCCTCAATACCCCCATTATTGCTCAGTTTCAGTTCAAGGACATAGATAAAATTGGTGGTTTCTATCACCATGTCTATTCTGCCTGTGGCAATCATCTTCTCCACTTCTACCCGACAACCAATGGCATTGAAAATGGTGCTCATAATCAAGCGGTAGCGCTCCTCCATATCCATGCTGGCAAGCTTCTTGTTGCTGTAGGGCACATCCGCAATAAGCGCCTTCAGGCATTTCATGGCTTCGGGCAGATTGCCAAGTTGAAAGGCAAGCAATAGGGAAGATTGAGTAGATTGGATATCACTATTGCCTCGCAAAGTAAGTGCAGGCAACACTGTTTCATAAAGCGCTTGTCTTACCTCATTATTAGGGAATCCCAGTATATAAACCCCCATTTGGTAATCCTTTATCGTAAGATAACCAGACTGATAGAGAAACAATTCAGCTCCGCCACCTGTTACATCCGAAGTCTCTATCGTTTGGCGAAGAATGGTGCAAGGATCAAAATTACCCAATTTGAGTTCCATATCATCCACAAACTTAGGAAGTAAGGATGTGGCACCCGATGAAGCCCAATAGTTCTTTAAATCAGAATCTGCCAATGCATTGATAAGACTAAACGGATTGAAGACATCCACCATGTTGCGACGACTAAAATGATAACCATCATAGTAGGCTGTTAATTGTGCTACAGCCTCGTCGAAAGTCCATTCTTCATATTCAGCCAACTTGCTGATTTCGGGTTTAAAATCATGTAAGACTTCTTCCTTCGTGATACCACAGAGTGCTACATATTCAGGCTCGAAACTAATGTTGCTCAAATTATTGAGCACTGAGAAGAGAGAAATCTGCGTAAACTTGGTAATGCCTGTGATGAATACAAACTTTTCGTATTTGTCATCAGCCTTGAGAATGGCAAACACTTCCCGATAGATAGAGGTGCACACTTCGTGCTGAGGAGTCTTCCAAGAATGTTGCAATGGAGAGTCATATTCATCGATAAGGATGGCAACCTGCTGTCCTGTCTGTTCATACGCCCCCACAATTATGGCATTGAAGCGGTCGGCAAGTTGGGCTGTAGGTTTAGGAGTAATGCCATATTCTACCTCTAATCTGTCGAAAGTTATATCGAGATAAGAGCGCAATGTCTCTGGTTCTGCACCTGCACGACTCATATCGAGTCTGATGACAGGACGCTTCACCCATTCTGTTTCCATCTGCATGATTTTCAATTCCTCGAAGAGTTCCTTCTTTCCCATGAAGTAAGCTTCGAGTGTATCGACCAACACAGATTTACCAAAGCGGCGAGGGCGGCTCAGGTAATTATATTTTTTCCCTCTGTTGGCAAGTTGCCAGATGATATCTGTCTTGTCAACATAAAGATATCCACCCTTTCTGATTTCTTCAAAAGACTGGATGCCTACAGGCAATTTTCTATCGTTTGTCTCTACCATAATTCCAAATCTTTAGTTTACAAGTTCAAAAATACGATTATTTTCTCATACCTACATGTTTTTATCTTCTTTTCTTTGCGTGATGCTTTTGAAAGGGAACTCATATATTGTTATAATGGATTCCCCCGTTAGGTATGGGGTTCAAAATTCATGTTTTTCTGCACGATTTTGAGGCTATTTTACCATCATATTCTGCAACAATATGCACGGGCAGCCCATGCAGACGTGCATTATCGATTGCAAAAACATGCCGAAAAAATCACGGATTTTGAACACCCTACCTAACGGGGTAACCCATCATAACATGCCACCTACCGACAATAAAAAACAATAAAACCATGCGATTTTTTTCGGATTTTGAACATTCTACCTTTGGGGGTACGTGTTCAAAACTCATAATTTCAGCACGTTTTTTGACCTCTAAAGCTTGTTATCGTGCATATATTCACCAAACGAATTATTTTGGGCGTTTTTATCCAATTTTGCGTCTTTTGCGTCTCTTTTTTTACCATTTTGCGTCTTTTTGCGTCAGATAAAATTTGGAGGTTTGCTATGAAAGTCTGTACTTTTGCTGCAAATTATATGTGTGACATTCACAAATGGTTTAGATTATTTACAAACAAATTTTATAAATTCTTTCTTATGAAAAGTTTTGCAACCCCTAACCAATGTTCGTACACCAACCTGTTTTCAACGGGCAGAACCATGAGCCACAAACTCTCTCTGCTTTGGTTGATGTTGTTCACGTTGTTGCTTCTGCCTACCAGCATGGTGGCGCAGACTACAACAGAAGACCCTCGCTGTGCTTTATTCAATGGCTTGGATGGTATAAGCGATGTTACCATTACTGACAATGGTGATTATCCTTGGAAGATGCTGGACTTAAACGCTGAAGGTATGGATAATCTTGGTTTTACCTTCCCTGAAAAAAGCAAGGTATTGATGTCAAGTAATTATCACGTGCATAAAACTACTTCTGAAACTGTAGTCAATTTTAAGGTAACAAAACGTATATTATTGACTTTTAAGAATCTCGTTTCTTCAGAAAGATCTTTTGATATAGCCACTGTTACTTTAGATAACAAAGTGTATGGGACTATTAGCGGAAAGAACCAAATAGAGGTTAAGGCATTATTACCTATTGGCGAACATTCTTTGAAGTTGTCTTACAAGAAAGGCAATTCGGGGAGTTTTTATGCTGACCGCGCATTCATATACGATCTGAACACGGCAACCAATATTTCTGATTATGTAGCTGAGTTCGATGCCACTAACCAAACATTGACTTTCAAGAAAATTTCTTCTGACAATCTGGAAAACATTGATTTTAAGAATATAGTTATAGCTAATAACGAACCAACGGTGAAAAATCTGTGCATTCGTTTAGGTATAAATTACAATACAACTATCAAGAGTGTCGTTTTCGATAAGAGTTTCAACACATACGCTCTTACATCGTTAAATGGATTCTTTCAAGAATGCGGTAACTTGGAAACAATTTCAGGTCTTGATTATTTGAATACAGAGAATGTGACGGATATGTCAGACATGTTCTATAATTGTACCAATCTCCCTTCGCTCGATCTCTCTAAATTCAATACAGCGAAGGTGACAAATATGTACGACATGTTCAAAAATTGTACCAAACTATCTTCGCTCAATCTCTCTAATTTCAATACAGCGAATGTGACGAATATGGCATTCATGTTCAAAGGTTGCAAAAAACTATCTTCGCTCAATCTCTCTAATTTCAATACAGCGAAGGTGAGGAATATGTACGACATGTTCGAATTTTGTAACAGCCTCTCTTCGCTCGATCTCTCTAATTTCAATACAGCGAAGGTAATGGATATGTCATACATGTTCAATGGTTGTAAAAAACTATCTTCGCTCACTCTCTCTGAATCATTCAATACAATGAATGTGACGACTATGTCATCCATGTTCAGGGACTGTCAAGAACTCTCTTCGCTCAATCTCTCTAATTTCAATACAGCGAAGGTGACGAATATGTCATGCATGTTCTATAACTGTCAAAAACTCCCTTCGCTCGATCTCTCTAATTTCAATACAGCGAAGGTGAAGGATATGTCAAGCATGTTCTCTGGTTGTATAAAACTATCTTCGCTCACTCTCTCTGAATCATTCAATACAGTGAAGGTGACGAATATGTCAACCATGTTCAATGGTTGTAGCCAACTATCTTCGCTCGATATCTCTAATTTCAATACAGAGAATGTGGCGTATATGTACAACATGTTCAAAAATTGTAACAACCTCTCTTCGCTCGATCTCTCTAATTTCAATACAGTGAAAGTGACGGATATGTCATACATGTTCTATGGTTGCTCTACTCTCCAAACTATCTATGTAAGCGACAACTTTGTTGTGACAGGAATAACAAATAATAGTTATAAAAAAGATTTGTTTACAGATTGTAAGGCGCTCAAGGGTGCTCTTCCAGCGTATGACCCAACTATGACAAGCAGCGATTACGCCAACTACAAGACTGGCTACTTCACCAAACTTGTAGGCAAGAACGGTAGCGACAAGATAGGTGCCGTAGGCGAAGTGCTTACTGCTGAAAGCATTGCTCTTGCCGACGACAAAGACCTTGTGGTTTATGAACCATTCACAGCCACAGCAGCTACTTACAATCGCACAATAAACGCTAACACCACCTGGGCTACGCTCTGCCTGCCTTTCGAGGTGTCGCTCGATGGTCAGAACTTCCGTGCCTTCAAGCTTCTTTCAGCTGACGAGGGTACTAATACTGTAGAACTCGAAGAGCTTACCACAAGCATCGCAGCTGGTACTCCTGTTATTATCAAGATGAATGAGGGTGCAAACTCGCTCAACTTCTCTGTAGAAAACACAGCGATTGCAAAAGATATTCAGACTGCTGCAACCGCTGACGGCAACTATAACCTCCAGGGCATCTATACCCAAAAGGTGTTCGACAAGGATGTTGACAATAACTGCTACATTGTGAAGGGTGACAAGCTGATGAATCCTGCCAAGTTGTTAGCAAACACAAATGTAAAAAAGGTGGCAAGCAAGCCTTTCCGTGCTTACATGGTAGGCAACTCTTCTGCTCCTGCTGCTGGCGCTAAGATGTTCAGCATTGGTTTCAATGACAACACTACAGCCATCGACAACCTCAACACCATAGCCAACGACAAGGCTGTATACTACGACATTCAAGGTCTTCGCCTCAATGCTCCGCAAAAGGGCATCAACATTGTGAAGCGTGGCAACAAGACCATGAAAGTTATCATTAAATAAAACTGCACACAATGAAAAAGAAAAATTATATAAAGCCCGAAGTTAAGGTTTACCATATAGAAGCACAAACTATTCTCGCCACCTCTACAATTAGTACGGCTAAGGAAGAAGATTACAACGACGAGAATGTGAATGAATTTATAGATTCTGACGGCTTCATCTATGCAGACTAAAGGTAGGTTCTATTTTCTAAAAGTCGCTTAGTATAAAGAAAGGGCTGCAGACGGTAATAATTCCGTTTGCAGCCCTTATCGTTTTTAGAAAATTAAAATCAAATTTTAGTCCCACTTTATATTTCCTTCCAATCAACCAATCCCTTTCCCATATCATCCAATTCTATGGCAAGGGCTACGACTTTGCGTTTATCAGCCTTGAAAGGCTCGACATATTGTTTGGCTCTCATTTGCTCTGTAGCAGCCTCAATACCCCCATTATTGCTCAGTTTCAGTTCAAGGACATAGATAAAATTGGTGGTTTCTATCACCATGTCTATTCTGCCTGTGGCAATCATCTTCTCCACTTCTACCCGACAACCAATGGCATTGAAAATGGTGCTCATAATCAAGCGGTAGCGCTCCTCCATATCCATGCTGGCAAGCTTCTTGTTGCTGTAGGGCACATCCGCAATAAGCGCCTTCAGGCATTTCATGGCTTCGGGCAGATTGCCAAGTTTAAGGGAGTACAACAACATATTCTGGGTTGATATTACTTGTGCATTCGATTGCAATGTCAAGGCAGGCAATACAACTTTATATAGAGCCTTTCGAACTTCATAGTTTGGAATGCCTAGCAAATAAATATCATCCATATATCCCTTTATTGTAAGATAACCAGACTGATAAAGGAACAATTCCGCTCCACCACCTGTTACATCGGAAGTTTCTAGCGTATCACTGTCTATAGGGCAATTCTCAAAATTTTTCAGTCTCATTTCTATATTATCCACAAACTTAGGCAACAGGGATGTGGCACCCGATGAAGCCCAATAGTTCTTTAGATCAGAATCTGCCAATGCATTGATGAGACTAAACGGATTGAAGACATCCACCATGTTGCGATGACTGAAATGATAACCATCATAGTAGGCTGTTAATTGTGCTACAGCCTCGTCGAAAGTCCATCCTTCATATTCAGCCAACTTGCTGATTTCGGGTTTAAAATCACGCAAGACTTCTTCCTTCGTGATACCACAGAGTGCTGCATATTCAGGCTCGAAACTAATGTTGCTCAAATTATTGAGCACAGAGAAAAGAGAAATCTGCGTAAACTTGGTAATGCCTGTGATGAAGACAAACTTTTCGTATTTGTCATCAGCCTTGAGAATGGCAAACACCTCCCGATAGATAGAGGTGCACGCTTCGTGCTGAGGAGTTTTCCAAGAATGCTGTAATGGAGAGTCATATTCATCGATAAGAATGGCAACCTGCTGTCCTGTCTGTTTGCAAGCTGTTTGGATTATTGTATCAAAACGGTCAGCAAGTTGGGCTGTAGGTTTAGGAGTAATGCCATATTCTTCCTCTAATCTGTCGAAAGTTATATCGAGATAAGAGCGCAATGTCTCTGGTTCTGCACCTGCACGACTCATATCGAGTCTGATGACAGGACGCTTCACCCATTCTGTTTCCATCTGCATGATTTTCAATTCCTCGAAGAGTTCCTTCTTTCCCATGAAGTAAGCTTCGAGTGTATCGACCAACACAGATTTACCAAAGCGGCGAGGGCGGCTCAGGTAATTATATTTTTTCCCTCTGTTGGCAAGTTGCCAGATGATATCTGTCTTGTCAACATAAAGATATCCACCCTTTCTGATTTCTTCAAAAGACTGGATGCCTACAGGCAATTTTCTATCGTTTGTCTCTACCATAATTCCAAATCTTTAGTTTACAAGTTCAAAAATACGATTATTTTCTCATACCTACATGTTTTTATCTTCTTTTCTTTGCGTGATGCTGTTGAAGGGCAGAGCGAATGTGATGTGATAAGGGTGGTTATAAAAATTCTGATTTTAAATTTCTTGGCATAAGCGAATAGCCGTTTTCATAAGCGCAACCAACTTACGGAACGAAAACACGCAAACTAAAATTTCGGCATAAAAAATCACGCAAAATACTGAAAACTTAGGGTGAAAGCGAAAGTGACAAATGACAAGTGACACCTTAAATAGTTGATAATCAAACACTTAAGTGTTACTTTGTCACTTGAAATATTTCTTAAATCTGCGTTAACAAGTATAAATATCGACATAAGAGGTAAGAAATAAGTTTTTGCTACCAATTTATGAAAAAATAACAAATGACTAATGACTTTTTGCCAATAGCAACCTTTAATATGCTGATATTCAGCATGTTACACACACCAAAAAGTCATTTTTTCGCGTCATTTTGCCCCGAAAGGTCATTTTTTTACTGTAACCAAAAGTGTACAAACACGACTATTTCGGACTTCAATCGTTCATTTTGCGAGGGGTGTCACTTTTGGCAAAAGTGACACCTTGAAATCTGTATACTTTTGCGACACAAAAAAATTATTTCTCCACAATAAACACTGGGTGAGTGAGCCGATTTTAACATTTCGAAATGCCACAAATTTGCACAAAATTTGGCAACCTCTTCACCGCGTTGTAACTTTGCACTCGCAAGCTTGCTAAAACACGCTCCATTTTGGCGGACGACAATTCCGATATCATTCCGATATCATTCCGAAGGAACACAGAACGCTTTTTGGAGCTATTTTCTAACCTTAAAAACTCATATCATCATGGCAAAAATTACTCACATTGACATCATCAAGGGTTTCTCAAGTAAATTGGGTGGCGGCAACTCGAAAGGATACTTTGCCACAAACAAATGCAGCTACCACATTCACTTGGCTAAGAGAGTCAACCCCCTACACGTAGGGTGTGGCGTAACATAAAACCAGGCATGTGAAGTAGAACATTTGTCTTTTCACATACCTGGTTACCTTATCTCCCCCCTACAGGGGTGATTCCTAATAAAAATCTTTATCGACGACAATAAACGTCAAAAGATCGTGCAAATTACTCTTCGCCAGCAAAGAGAGGGTCCCAAGCGGGAAGCTTGGTAGGTGTCTGCTTGAGCAAATCGAGAGTAGTTGCGGGCACATACTTCTTATCGACAACCAAACGGAACATGTATTCATCGAACCATTCGTCGGTCATAATGAGGTGCCCCTTATAGCCAGAAGTAGGACCCCATGAATTCTCTACCATCCATTTGCGGGGATTGTTGTTAGCATCAAGGTCTACCGCCATAAGGGTCATGGCGTGGCTTGAGGCTGAAGCATAAGTGCTAATGCGCTCTGCCTTGGTCATGGGGAAGGTTGTAGCAAAAAGTGACTCGTAGTCGAAATTGCGCAATGAGAGTACACCCGTTTTTGAATCAAGATATTTGCCTACATCACACGAGAAGTACATCATCGTAGAGTCTTTGATAGAGGCTATGGCAAGTGGCTTGATTTCGTCCATGGGGAGGTTGAGGTACGTCCACTGTGCACCATCGTATGAGTGACGATCCATGTCGATTGTGTAAGTTTTGTGGTAAGGACGCGAGGGGTCGTTCATTACCATAATGAACGAATTGCGAAGGTCGGTACCCACAAACTCTTTGTAGAACTGCTGTGGGGTGTATTCTTTAGCTTCGCCCAAGAGTTTACCACTGGCATCGCGGGGTGCCCATGTGAACTTTTGCACAGGTTCGCCCAAACAGATGGTAAGGATGTGGTAGATGGTGCCAAGTTGCTCTGTTTTAGCCTTTTGCAAATCGGCAGACTTTTTGCCTTGTGCAGCCATCTTGCGCAAAGTAAGTCCATACTCACGAAGTTTAAGACTAAGAATGCTTGCCATGCGCGACGTGTTGTTAGCAGTGAACGACTCAGGCATTACCTCAGCAGGTACGAGTCCGTATTTGCTTACAACGTCAATAACGCCACAGAATGTGCCGCCGTCAGAAAGTGGATTTTTAAAGAGCCAGTCTACGAGTTGATCGTTCATAGGCTTTTTAGCATTGTCGATAACGGCTTGGAGAAAGAGGTTTGACTTTTCGAGTTGGTCGTAGAAGAAATTATAGCTCTGCGAAAACTGGAAGTCGCCAAGACCATATTGCTTAATCATTTGGGCACGCATCACATTGAGACCTGTGAAAAGCCAGCAACGTCCTGAACTCTTTTGGTCGGTAATGCCGCGCGAGGGTACTTCGTTGCTAAAGTGAGTGTCGGTAGCGTCGGCATTGTTGGCGTTGGTAGCAAGTTGGTTGATGCTTGTACCGGCTAACGCATTTCGCAATGCACGGTCAGCGGGTGTTGTGGGGTGTGCCTGACGCATTTGTGTGAGCATTTCGGGGGTAATGCCGCCCTTACCCACAGTGCTTTGTGCGCTTGCGTTTGCCGATAGTGCAAGAAGCGCAATGGCGAGAATGTGCTTGAGTGTCATATATGTTATTTTTAGGTTTATAGTTCTTATTTATATGGTTATTCTTGCTCCGTCTTTAGCAGTACGCCAACGTGTGTATGTCCAATTAGTGAGGGCATAGAAGATGACGGCTGTAACAAATCCACCAAAGACATCGACTAAATAGTGCGCTTGAATGTATACGGTGGCACAGCACAAGAAGAAGTAAAAGGGGAATGCACAAACAAACAATGGACGTTTGATGCGCCACAATAGCATCATAAGCACCGTGCTCATGCCTACATGGCTTGAGGGGAATGCTGCAGTGGGACGTTCGCCACTTTGCTGTGTGCTCTCTACTAACTCACGGAAAAAGCCTTCGGGACCAGGCGAGGGAGCAAGCTCGGTGTGGTAGCGAAAGTAATTGCCCAATTGGGGGAAATGCCCGCTCTGGATAACCTCGGTGCCCACTGCATGAAAGTAGTATTGCGGACCTGCAACAGGCAAAAAAAGGTAGATGAGGTAGTAAAGGAAAAAGCTAGCTAAGACCACAAAAGTGATGCGGCTAAACTGGTTGCGATTTGTAAACAAGGGGGCAAGCACTGTGAGGGCTATAAGGGGGTAGTATGAAAAATAACCCATGTGGAAGAGCTCGCTCCATAGCTTTTGGGGCAACCATTGCGCAAAAGTGATGCTAGGCTGACAACCAAAAAGGGAATAGTCGGCAGCTGCAAAAATGTAGTCGAGGTTGGGAAAGAGCTGACAAAACTCGTATGTGTCGGGATACCAATAGCCTAAAAGCGAAAGTGGAAAGATGTAACGCAAAAGCATAAGGTATTTGTTGGGACGTAAGTGATGAAGGTATGCCATTATAGCCATGCCTCCAAGCACCAAAGCGCGACCTTCGATTAGAGGGAGGGGATTGTTCATGCGATTCCAAAACACAAGAACAAGCAAAGTGGTGAATAGGGTATAAATAATTGTAATCCACTCCACTGCGATTAGGCGGAAGTGGGTGGGGGTGGATGTGTGCATGGGGATAATTATTTAGAAATAGTAGCCATGTACTATGCCTTGCATAGAAACAGGTAAAAAGTGTATGTTTAAAGGATTATGCTGGGCATAAAAACGTGTGGGGATTTACGCGCATTAAAATGTGGCATCTACACCACGTTTAAGTGGCCATTGTGGGCAATAGCCTAATTCTTTACGAGCAGGGGTAATATCGCACCGCCAATTACGTTGACGCATTATGCGATATTTGTCTGAATTGAGCGTAGAGGTTGTGCCAAGCATATGGGCTGCGTGTTCGGCTATCCAACTCACAACACGCAACACCCACAAGGGGGCAGTGACGTGAAGCACGTGGCGCACACCAAGGCGTTGTTGAATAAGGTCGCTAAAGGCGCGACTTGAGTATTCTGCACCATCGGTTAGGAAGTATTTACGACCACACTCACCATGCTCAAGCGCTAAGAAGGCTGCGTCTACGAGGTCGGCCACATAGATAAATGTAAGGGTTTGCGGACGATAGCCTACGGCAAAGTCGATGTGGCGGCGAATGCTTTGTGCCATCATGGCATAGTCTCGTTCGCGCGGACCATATACGCCTGTAGGACGTAGCACTACATAGTTAAGTCCCTTTACATCAGCTAACAATGACTCTGCTTGTAGCTTAGAGGCACCATACGCGGTGTTGGGCACAGGAAGGTCGTGCTCTGTGATGGGCTGATTGTCTTTTTCGTGGGCTGGTCCCATCACACTAAGCGAGCTGATAAACACAAAACGTCCGTCGGCCTTGAGTGCTTCGGTGAGTCGAAGGCTGAGTGCAAGACGTTCGGTACCTTCGGCATTGATGCTAAAAAAGTCCTCTGCACGGCGACATTTTGTGGCACCTGCGGCATGAATAACGTAGTCGAAAGGACGTCCCTCGGTGTCGAGGTGTTCTTTTAGCTGCGTATAAAGTTCTTTTTCGTTGCCAAGGTTAAGATTGATAAAGTGTATACGCTTATCGGTTAGATATTTGCGGCTACTTGTGGGGCGTACGGCAGCCCAAGTTTCCATACCTAAAGCAAGGGCACGTTCCACCATAAAGCTACCAATAAAACCTGATGCTCCGGTGATGAGTATTTTAGTCATGAGTTTATGTGTTCCTTATTTTTTGAGTTATCTGCACTGCCTATTGGGGCAGGGGAGCTTATTGTCCTCATTTTAGATGGTCGTAAGCAGTTTGCAGCAATGCTTTAGCGGCATTGAGTCGCTTTTGTGAGGGATGTGGAGCTTCACGCAGAATGCTTACAGGCTTGGTTAACAGGTTCACCACCGTTATGCCCGACGCATCTAAATAGTAACTGCCTTCTTGCCAAGTGTGTGTGGCGGAGGGATGTGTGTAAGTGGCACTCAACACGTCGCGACTAAAGCGAAACTCTTTGTGCGGAATGCCCATCTGCCCTAAAAGCGTAGCGACCAAGTCTGTTTGGTTGCAAATAGTTTCTATGCGTTGTGGATGTGCCACTGCTCCTCCCGTGAATATAAGTGGAATGTGGCTTTTGCGTTCATTGTCGTCGGTAAGTCCCTCGGGGTATGCAATGCCGTGGTCGGGAAGGAAGACGATTAGTGTATTTTTCCATTGTGCCGTTTGTCGCAAACGCTCAATAAAATGTCCAATACAATCGTCGAGATATGCCATTGCATTGGCTATTGGGTCGTTGGGAATGCGGTTATAGGGCACTCCCCAAGGTTCGTGACTGGCAAGAGTGAGAAAACCCATGTGCCATGGTTTATCTTTAGGCATGCGAATTATGCGATGGTAGAGGGTATCGAAAGCTATGCAATCGGTTACACCCCAATTATGCGTACGCCTTACGCTTGTGGGAAATGCTTCTTCGCCCTCTATGCGGTCGTATCCAGTGCTCTGCAAATAGCCTCGCATATTGGTAAAATTGATATCACCGCCATATAGAAATTGGGTGCTATATCCCTCGCGCTTAAGGCTACTGGCTATGCTGGGAAGTTTCTCACACACTGTAGGAAGTTTCATTACGCTTACATCGGGGAACGAGGGGAAGCCACTCAGCGTACATACTGTGCCACGGTCGGTACGGAAGGAGTTGGCATACATACGGGAAAATACTACACCTTCTGCTGCCAAACGATTGAGATTGGGTGTGATATTGGCATCGCTCAAACTATCTACAGCGTTGACGAATGTGCCTCCACACCCTTCCATCAACACGAGCAGTACGTTGGGGCGTGGCGTATTGAGCAGGCGTTGCACATCGCGACTTTCGGTGTTATAACCAAGCATACTCACAATGCGACGTCGTTCATCGTTGCCATAAAAACGTGCTTCCTTGCCATAATCATGGCTTTTTAGGGTTGACGTAAACAGGCTGAATGCAGGATTCACTGCTGAATGGTTTAAAAAGGCATTCGAACTATAATATACCATGCCTACATTGGCTGTGCTTTTACCTATTCCTCCGCGTATGCCTAAAAACATCAAGCCACCTGCTATTACCCATGCAACCATCCAAGCTATTTGTATTTTTAATATAGGACGACGGCTGCGATAAGAACGACGGATATTGCCTTTTTTTTGAGGTATAAAAGTCCATATCAAGGCATAATAGAGCAAAACCGCTGTTGCTAACATGGCAAGCACTGTGCAGAGTGCATAGCTCATGCTCACACTTTGTGTAATGCCTTGTGGCTGTGCTAAATAGGTCCATACCGTAGCATCTAACTTTGTATGCCAAAAGCTATAAAGGCAAGCATCGCCCACATATATCATGGCTAAAGCCGCGGCTACAATAATCGCGTACACGCGAAATGCTATGCGCCATGCCTTTAGATGGGTCCATACGGCTACACCCACAAATAACCAAATGGGGGCTACCAAATAGCCTGCTGTAGCAAGATCGTGGGGAATACCATGACTTATCACTTGCCACACATCGCGCCATGTGAATGCTCCTGCTACGTCGGCAGGCTGCACACACATAAACAGGGGTTTAGCAAGACTCATCAGTGCTACAAGCAATGCATAAAGCAGAGTTAAGCGCAATGCTAAGTGCCAATATTTAGACTGTTGCATAAGTTATTATTTCTATGGACAATAATATTTTTGGGGGCTGTAAGATAGCTTTATCGCAAGATTCCCCACACATGAATAGAAAACCTTGCGACAAAAGAGGTACTTTTATAATTGTTGCATATCGTGTAGTCGCTTATAATATCCGCCCAAGTGTAACAATTCGTCGTGCGAACCACGTTCTACGATGCGACCATCGTGTAGTACACAAATTTCATCGGCATTACGTATGGTCGACAAACGGTGTGCAATAGCTATGGTAGTTCGCGTTTTCATCAAACGCTCAAGAGCCTCTTGTACCAAACGTTCGCTCTCGGTGTCGAGTGCAGAGGTAGCCTCATCAAGAATAAGGATAGCAGGGTTTTTAAGTACTGCACGTGCAATTGAGATGCGTTGGCGTTGACCACCCGATAATCTGCAACCACGGTCGCCTACATTGGTTTCGTAGCCATGTTCACTTTCCATAATAAAATCGTGAGCATTTGCAATTTTTGCAGCTTCAATAACTTGTTCCATTGTGGCATTCTCTACGCCAAAGGTGATGTTATTATAGAATGAGTCGTTAAACAGAATTGCTTCTTGATTCACGTTTCCAATAAGCGAACGTAAATCTGCAATAGCAACATCCTTTACATTTACGCCATCAATGGTAATTTCGCCATCTGTCACATCGTGATAGCGCGGAAGGAGGTCTACCAATGTTGATTTACCCGAACCACTTTGTCCCACCAAGGCTATGGTTTCGCCACGATGCACAGTGAGGTCTACACCATGTAACACAGGTGTAGAACCATTATAGCTGAACGACACGTTTTTAAACTCTATTTTATCGTTCAAACCATTTATATGTACAGGATTTTCGGGTTCAGATATAGGATTCTCTGCTTTTAAAATCTTGTTTACACGTTCAATAGAGGCCATACCCTTAGGAATAGCATACGAAGCCTTCGAAAAATCCTTCAACGGCTGAATGATGCTATAAAGAATCACCATGTAGAAAATAAAAGTTGGGGCATCAATAGGCGAATGATCTGAAAAAATAAGCGTACCGCCATACCACAAAACTAATACAATCAGTGTTGTGCCTAAAAATTCACTTACAGGGTGAGCCGAAGCCTGACGAATGGCGACACGATTTGAGGCACGACGAAATTCGTTTGTTGCACGGTCAAAACGATTTACCATTTTATGTTCGGCAGTGAAAGCCTTAATAATGCGCATGCCACCTAACGTCTCTTCAAGCTGCGCCATTGTTTCACTCCATTTGTTCTGTGCATCTAAACTTTGGTGCTTAAGTTTACGACCTATGCGTCCCATCATCCAACCCATAAGAGGCAGTACTACAATGGTAAACAATGTGAGTTGCCAAGAGGTGTATATAAGTACACCAAAATAGCAGATAAGAAGGATGGGGTTTTTAATAAGCATTTCGAGCGAACCCGTAATAGAGTTCTCTATCTCGCCCACATCACCACTCATACGGGCAATGATATCACCCTTACGCTCATCGCTGAAAAACGATAGAGGCAACGAAACTATTTTGTGATAGATGTGACTACGAATGTCACGCACAATGCCCGTACGCAAGGGTACCATAATACCCACAGAAGCAAAGTAGCAACCTGTTTTTAGCAATGTGGCACTTACTAAAAACAAACCAATAAATAATAGTGCAGTAGCTGCACCAAAACGCTCCATAAGTTGCGTGGTATACCAATACATATTGTTCACTGCTATGTCTTTAACCGACATACCCACCGTATCCCACGCTATAAAGCTATATTTATGTTGGTCGATGCCAAAGAGCATCTGCAACATAGGGATGATAGATACAAACGAGAAAACATTGAGCACAGCCGACAAAAGGTTGAACACAAGCGAACCTATGAGATAACCTTTGTAGGGTGTTACGAATTGCCGCATTACACGGAAAAATTCTTTCATACCGTTATGGAGTGTTAGGGGCAAAGCCACTATAGTGTGCCTACCCTTTTGTGAATACTATTGGAAATTGCAGCAAAAGTACGAATAAATCTTTACATTGCTGCGAATGTTTCTATATAAGATAAGCCATGAGCACCATATTTGTTGAATATTAGTGCATTATCCGCCTAAAACAGTTGGCAATTCAAAAAAACTTGCTAATTTCGCACATAGGAACGAAGTTAACAATAGTATACAACATATTCGCACTTTTTCTGTGCCAAACAGTTAAGCCTAACACCTCACATATAATGGATAGAAATATTACAACAGAAATAGAAAAGCATGTGCAGCGCGCAATGAAAACGCACCGCGACTTTGTGTGGTTGAGCAAGGAAATTCTGAACTCAATGAAAGAGTATGTGAGTGCTACTACCTTGAAGCGTTTATGGGGACATCAACGCGACTATAACCATCCAAGCCTTTACACGCTCAACTTTCTTTCGCGCTATTTGGGCTATTCCGATTATAATGCCTTTCAGAATGGTGATCTTGACAATTGTGTGTCGAGTAACATATTAACAGGTTGCTATATGACTGCCAATCTCACAAAGGATGATTGCTTACGTCTTAGTTGGCAGCCCGACCGCCATATGCTTGTGCGTTATTTAGACAACGATCAATTTGAAGTTTACGAAGCTTGTAACTGTAAAATCTCAGTAGGCGATACTTTTAAATCACAAGCGTTTGTGGAGGGCGAAACTTTAACTTTAGGCGGTCTTATTCATGAGAATAAGGGTCCGTTTGTATATGTCATCGGCAAATTGGGTGGTGTAAGCATATCCCCTGTAAACACATCGCACAATTCTGCAAAAGCCTCGGAAACAGATTACACGGATCCCATTTAATAAACAATACTTATACACTAAAAGAATAGACAGTTCTGAACTCCCTTTTAAAGGATGCAGAACTGTCTATTCTTTTTTAATAAATATACTTATAGGGTGGCTTTATAGAACCACCCTAAAGCATTCCTTAATTAACATTCTTAGCTAACTTAGCAAGAATCTTATTTAAACGATTCAACTGAGCTACAGAGAGGTCACCCTTTGCAGATTCTACTTTTTCAGACAACTTTTGCATTTCTTCGTAGTATTCAGTGTATTCGCTTATTGCGCTTGGGTCGTTATTCTTCATCTTTTTATTCAAAGAAATAACCTTGTCTACGCAACGCTCATATTGGTCGAGCCATTCGTCCCAATCAACAGAACCACTATCTGATGAGAAACTACTATCGTCGTCGCTGCTCTCCATGTTGGATGACACAAACTGCGTGTTAAAGATGTCGTAAGGCACACTGCTCACATCAATAGCATTCATTTCTGCATCAGGCTTTAAGTCATAAGCATAGCGTGTACCATATGTATCGAAGATACCACCAAACTTATCGTTCTTAAATGTACCATCGAATGTACCTGTATTGTCGCCCTGAATGTTGAACTCATTAACCTGAATTTTTCCATCTTCTAAGGCACCCTTCATATAAAGCAAAGCCTTTGCACCCATGCGCTTGTAGTAATAAGCACCTGTAATCACACCGTTTTCATCAATGTTCAGCGTCATGCATACAGGATATTTGCCAATATTACCGCTAAGGTTTACGTTTTCGAGTGCTACAGACAAGTATTTCACTTTAAATGTCTTAGCCTTCTTTAAAACGTCCTTTACCTTGTCTTTAGCTACGTTCTTTTTGCTGAACTTAACCTCTTTAGTCTCGCCAGCTTTGCCTTTCAACACATTGATAAAGGCGGTTTTAGCAGCGTCAGAGTCAAGCTTCAGCACAGTGAGTTCTGCACCATTCTCATCGCATACAGCTATACCGAACATCTCGTTAAGCTTAATGTTTTTCTCGTCGAGTAACGTGATGCCGCTAATGTGTTCTTTAGCTGCCATCTTTACATTGAGTGTGAGTGTCTGCATGTCGCCTTCTCCCTCGGCTTCAAGGGTAAAAGTCTCTTCGGGCACACTGATAGCATCCTTGTGGTTACCATCTACTTCCGTACATGTAATCTCAGCAGGTTTGTTGCTACAAGCTGAAATAATCACAGCAAGTAATACAAATAGAATTGATTTAAGTTTCATAAAACTGTTCTTTTTATATTGTTTGTATTTGTTCTAATACGATTTTTTGTTCAACGTCTTTTATACAAAACACGTGCTTCCTTGCTCTACAATATGGAGTAGTTCAAGGCAGCACGTGTGTAGAGTTGTTATTACATGAGCTTTATGGCTCAATAACTACTGTTATTGTACAATTCTTTTTATAAGTACATCTGCAGTTTATTGTAGTTCGACTTCTTAGCACGGCTAATAGCAGTAAAAAAGTCAATAAGCGACCAAATACCACAACCACCGCCAGTAATGAGCTTAAGTACACCCATCATGGTGTCACCTAAATAGAAGCGGTCAATACCTAATGAACCGAGAAGACAAGCCAAAATCACAGTTGTTGACGGACTCTTCATGGGGACACCTGCAAGTGTTTGCAATTTTGAGTCGTCCATGTCCTTCACTCTGCTCCATACACTGGGAATCATTTCCTCTGTAATGTTAGGAATAATCTGCGATACAATGATTGAATATTTTTCCATGTTGAAAGATTTTATAAGTGTTTGTAAAAAAATTGAGTTTTCTGTAAGATTTAGATGCGTTTTAACAAATGTCTCTGCGGTGTATGGTTATAGTCCTTTTGTAACATTCCATATCCAGTTGGCGAATATTGTCAGTAACACGGGTATCCACACTTCTTTACGTTTTAAGCACAAATTTACTTTATCCCAAATATTGCAGAGCGTTGGTTTTTGCATAAAAACATCTATAGGAATCCACACCGTGATAATAAGCAATGCAGGCAACTCTATAAGAGCAAAAGCATTTTGTTGCATTACAGCCTCGCATACATGTCCGTGCATTAAAGCAAGGAAACCACGCGTAGTGCCACATCCAGGACATGGCAATCCTGTAACCCACTTAAACGGACATTGCCACCACGAACCAATACCTGCATCCGGTGTAGAGATTTTGCAAAGCAACCACCCCCAAGCAAGTAGCGTGAGCAATGAAAGTTGTATGTAAAACTTTTTATGCAAGATACATCATCAGTGTTTTATAATTTTCTTTCTTTGTGTTAGATCCAGCTAAGAACACGTCTACAAGTGTCCAAATACCTAAACCACCACATGTCAGCACCTTAGCAATGCCTAATCCTATTTGTCCGATATAAAAGCGGTCAACACCCCATGAACCCAATAATGAAGCCAAAACAGTCACCATTACAGGGTCTTTAAGTGGAATAGCCATCAGCATACTCAATTTTTCCTCGGGCAGAGTTTCAATCTTTTGGGCTACCATCGGAATCATTTCCGAAGGTATATGTGGTGCAATATGCGCCATTACCATAACAGGGTTTGCCATATCTTTTTGTTTTTATTCTTATTAAGATTCAGTGTATAAATTTACGTAGGCAAATATATAAAAACCTTTTACAAAACACGCAAAGTTATTACAGAAAAATGCACTTTTATGTTTAATAACATAAAAAGCAGCCATTATACCACATTTTGCTACCAACCATAACGACCTTCATTCTTAGTAACTAAGGACGAAGGTCGTTAGAAGGTTAAGATATAAGTCCTTAAAAATGGGCTTAATAGAATATGCGCATCTTGACACCGAAACTCCAATTTTTGCCTAACTGCGACGTCTCGGCTTTGTTAAAGAGGAGAAGGTTACCAGAAGATTGTGCTCCATACTGCTGACGGACATAGTCTTTATTGAAGCGATCAGTATAGTCGTGCTTAACGTAAAGCTCCATACCAATGGCATGGTTCAACTCCAAGCCTAATGAATAGTAACCCACAATGTAGGGTGTTCAAAATTCATGAATTTTTCTGCACAATTTTAGATGTTTGCAGCTTCGCTGCTTGTTTTTGTGAACATTAATTGTCATTAATTCGGGGACATTAATTTCGAGACATTAATTTTTTCTTTGCTAATGGACATGAAAAGTATTAATGGAACAATTAATGGGCATTGATGGTAATTAATGTTCAAAATAAAACGCGAAGCGAGAATATCGAATTTTGTTATCGATAGGATGTATGTTTAAATGGGTAACCCATTAAAATAATACACGAATTGAGGCGTTTTATGCGTTTGTTATTGTTGAATATCAACTATTTACAATATCATTTTTTATCAAAACCATGCCGAAAATCATGGATTTTGAACACTTTCCCCAAGGGGGAAACTTGCGCCCCTTATATACAACTTGGAACAAACATTCTTAAAGTAATTTTCGGGGAATTTCAAACTGCGAAAACCAAAAAATCAAAGCATTTGGCACTGTGTTTTTTTGTGATTTCACTTTTCTTCAACACCTATTTTTGTTCATTTTGTTCATTTCAAAATACGAATGTGGTTTTATCAAAAAAAGAGATTAATTTTGTAGGCATGATTAAGAAGCTATTACATGCCATAGAACAACAAACAGGGTTGAGCATGCAACACAACCACGACTTTGTGTCGTTGAGTCAATTGATTTTTGAGCGTTTGCACGAATCAATTAGTACCTCAACGCTTAAACGGTTGTGGGGTTATGTCGATCCGCAGAACGTGAAACCTCGTACCAACACACTGAATATTTTAGCAGTTTTCTTAGGTTGCGAGGATTTTGATAATTTCTGTAAAATGGGGGGGGGTAAAATCAGAGAATAAATGGAAGGCCTCAGAGAGTGTGATATCTTTTGCCCCTATTTACACTTCCCGCAATTTAGCTGTGGGCGAAGAGTTAGTGGCTCGTTGGAAGCCTGACCGTCGTTGTGTATTCAAGCACCTTGAAGATAATCTATTCCAGGTGATAGAATCCGAGAATTGTAAACTTTGTGTAGGCGATACTTTTTGCTGCGAATATTTTATTGAAGGCGAGATTATGCAAGTGTGCCATCTTACACACCAAGGTATCAGTGGATTGTCGTACGTCGCAGGTAAAAAAGGAGGCGTAAGGTATGAACGTAGGAAGCCTAAAATTAAGTGTGCAAAAGAAAGTGGAAACTTATAACCCAAGTTTTTTTGTAATAAACAAATTGGTTCATTTCGGATGGTTAGAAAATTAACCCATTAGAACATAATAAGAGAAAGCCCTTTGTATACTGTCAACATATACAAAGGGCTTTCTTCTTTTGTTTATCTTATAAAGGTTTGCGCAACTTAGTCTGCTGATTCTTCATCACCAGATGTATCCCAACTAAAGCCGTCCTTAAAGTCTTGCTGGTTTGATTGAGCAGGTCTACCATCACCCTCTCCACCAAACGACATACACATAAAACCTTCGCTACTTAATTGCAATTCTACACTGGTTGGTTTGATATATTTTCTTTTCATTTGATAATGCATTTTTTTCCGTTAATGATGTTAATTTGTCCACCTACAGCCGACTTAATTTGACGACCTGAAAGGTCATAAATAACCACCTTGTCATTCGTTGTTGTATTTACAGCATCAATGTTTGTAACTTGATTATCTACACAAATACTAAACATTTTTGCTGGCATTGAAAGTACGCTTGAGTTTTCAAACCATCCACGGAACGGAGCTACTTTAAATGTTTTATTTGCATGCCAAAAAAGGTTGTCTGCTATGTAGTAAATATTGCTTGAAGCATCTGCTTTAACGTTTTCTGAAGTGTAGGTGCCTTTCATCAACCAATTTTGGGCATCAGTATTGGCATTTTGCGCCATCGTATTTATTTCGACATTCGAAGCGTTTACTTGCAGTGATCCAGAAGCACCATCAGACGTGCAGAATACAGCAGGAACACCTGCTTCTACCTTATCTACAGCCTTAAACAACATTTGCTGACTCTGTTCGTTCACTTCTGACAGAGTATAGTATTGCACATTACCATTGCTCTCTACAACATAAGGCATGCAAATCGTGCCCCAATTATAAGCCACATTGCGCTGATAAGAAGCCTCGTCTGCAGTAAAACTTTTAGGTGCATTAAAGTCATAACCATCAGCAAGAACTAATTTTGAACAATGATTGTCTGCAACCACATTTTGTTCATTCGCTAATGAAATATTTTGAGGTACATAAATTAAAGCATTGGGATTGGGGGTGGCAATAGTAGCATTGCTGGCCATGGCACTCACATTGCTTAAATCGATACTTGTTATTACATCTGTACTCTTTTGCAACGAACTATTCAGTAGTTGTAAAGCAGTCTCATCTGTATAGTCGCCATTAAAGTCTACTTTCCCATTTTGAGCAGTGGCTTTTGCTTCACCCACATACACATCGCCAATATAGGGCGCTACCTTATAAGTATTGCCATCCGCATCAGTAGCCACCACATTTTTAATGTTTAGTTGATGTATGCCATCAGCAATAAAGTAACTGCCATCATCGCCACCACCATCTTTGTACAGCGTAAAACTTCCTATTTTGGTTGTTTCGTGAGCTGTTGCTCCAAAATAATATTTTGCAGTCTTAGCAGTTAAAGTGAAATGATAAGTACCATCTTCGTTGTCGATAGGATCTGATAATGTGTAGAATCGTGTGCTCAATGACGCGTTCTTTACCACATCGCTAATCATTGTTTTTTGGTACCATTCTGAAGGAAATTGCAAATCAAAATCAACTGTTTTGATATAAGAAGCAGCCTCACTCCCTACATTAAAGTTGATGTCAGCACTCACGCCATTTTCATTTCCGTCGAGCATGAAAGGCGTAAAAGCTACCGAATAGCCTTGGTCGTAGGTCGGAGCATCATTAGACACTGTTACGTAACTTATTACTTCAGGAGGATAGATAGCATTGGCATCAACGTCTGAAATTACAACCTCCTTCAATGTTATGGGATACGTACCTGGAGCCACATTGTCACCCACCTTAAGTTGTATGGTACAAACCTCGCCATCGTTATCACTAAAAGGCACTGCACGAGTTGAAGCACAGAGCACACGTATAGCGCCGTCTTTTCGTTTTGCAGAGTTAAAATAGTCGGTGTTTTTTGCCGTGGTTCTCTTTAGGCTCAATTCGATGCGGTAAAAGTTGTCTTCATCTTTTTCAACATCTAAGCCTTCGGGCAAGAACATGTCAAACTGATAGCCTGGCACTTGGGGTTTGTTCTTTAGAATGACTGAGAGTGTTACCGTCTCGCCAGGATGTGCCGTGGCATCTTTAATGTAGATAATGTTGTCATAATCGTCAACATTCACATTTTGGGCTTGAGCTGTTGAACAAAAAAGCAGCAAAAGCACCACGGTTAATAAGTGGTTCAATACTTTCATATATATTTATTGTTTAAATTTTCCTATGTGAGAAATAAAGCATTGGCAAAACGCTTGAAAACGCCTGCCAATACTTTATAACTTCCTATTTTTACTTTACAACTTTCTTACCATTTATAATGTAAACACCCTTAGGCAGATTCTTCAAGGCTTGTTGAATTGTGACGTGAGATTTTAAGCAGAAGCCCTTCAAATCATAAACATTCACAAACTTACCCTGTTCGATATTGCTAATTGAGGTTGTTTCGCCTATAGGAAGATTAGCTGTAATAGCCTGCGGACTGACACCGCGTCCGTCCTTCGCTAATACCATATTGTTGATGGTAACAACAGCGTCTTCTGCATTCATACCTTCTTCAGCAACTAACAAAAGCTTGATAAAATCGCCTGTAGTGCCACTATAAATATCGCCTGTAGCTGAAGCACCCAACACACGGAATGTGTGGTCAGCAATCATGTTGCTCATAAAGAGTGCATTGGCTGCCTGACGCGTATCGCTTAAACGAACTTCGTTGTTGTTGAAAGCATCTTTCTTAACCTGTACGCCTTCAGGCAACAGCATGTCAAATTGGAAACCTGAATACTTCATACCCTTGTTATCGAGTGCAAGTGTAAGTTGGTATTCATTTTCAGCTTCGGTCTTCTCAACATGGGCTGTTACCTCAGGAAGAGAAACTTTTTTGCTCTTGATTTGCATGGCTGACTCAGGCTTCATAATGTTACCAAAAAGAATCAAGTTTGCCAAAGCCGTCATGTCTGCCACGTTAACAATACCATCTGCATTCAGATCACCCGCCTTTTCAATGAACCCTTCTCCAGGATTACCCATCAAATAGTTGGCCATTGCTGAGAAGTCTGACACATTGATTTTACCATCGTTGTTCACATCGCCCAATGTATAAGACGAAATCTTCAACGTTGTCTTCAAATAGTCCACTTCATAAGCCTTGGCATTGGCGTCTGAAAGCACTATTGTTTTCATAATGATGGGATATTCGCCCTCTTCTATGTCCTTATCTACGTCTAAGACAATAGTTGCAACCTCGCCTTCATTGCCAGAGAAAGTGTAGCTACGCGTTGAACTACAAAGAATACGCATGGCACCAGTCTTCTGCTTAGCTGAGTTGAAATAGTCAGTCTTTTTAGCTGTGGTACGTGCCAAACTGAGCTCTATCTTGTTAAAGCCATCTTCATCTTTTGCCACATGCGTCTTTTCTGGGAAATAGATGTCGCATTGGAAACCTGTCATAGGCACCGTGTTGTTCATTTTCAAAGACAACGTAACTTGTGAGCCAGCTGCAGCCTCTACGGGTTCGAGATAGATAACGTCAGGATATAACGAGATGTCTGTGTCCTCGCCAGCTGTTACACACTTGCTCTTAAAGAGTGTGACGGCATTGTTAATGGTTTCGGTGCAAGACGCAATAGCCTCATCGTCCATAGTGCTACTAATTTGCGTCCTTACCTTGTTGATGGCTGCAATCAATTCGGCTCGAGCGCCTTTTTGATATTCACCAATGTTTTCACCTTCCACACTATTGTCGTAGAGTTGTTTCGCATTGTCAACAAGCGTTTGCAACTGTGCGATAGCCTCATCACGATTGGCAACAACCGTCACCTCGCAAGACGCTTCAACCTTGCTGCCATCAGTAGCAGTAGCGGTGATGTGTGCCTTACCAATGCCTACGGCTGTCACTTCGCCATTCTCAACCGTTGCCACTTCTTCATTGTCACTCTTCCAATCTAAGCGCTTATTGGTTGCCCCCATTGGCATAACCGTAGCCGCAATAGTAGCTGTTTTACCTTGAGCAACGATAAGTGATGACTTGTCGAAGGTAATTTCGGTTACAGGGTTTACATCAACTTCCCAGAGTAAGTAAGGAAACATTTGTCCTTCGTCAATGCCCCAGTCCTTCTCGAAATTCCAACCTAAATCCATATAGGTTTGTGCTTGTTGCAACACCTCTATTGTCTTGGCGATACCTTCGACAGCGTTATCAGTCTTCTTTTGCGGCACATTGTTAAGCGACACCTGCATGGTGTTTAACGCATAGTTTGTATTGTCGGGCTCTGCGGCACTGTTCTTGAAGCCACCTACAGCACGTGAGCCCCAAGAACTTTGATCGCTTAAGCTCAACACATTGTTTGCTGCTACGCTATTCGTTATGGTTGCACTTGCACCATCTAACTGAGCGACAAGACCACCACCATAACGTACGCCCGAAATATCGCCACGAGCATAACAGTTGTTGATGGTGCCAAATGAGTATGCACAAATACCACCTGTGTAGAGTGTACCCGTGAGTTTGGCTGTACTATAGCAATTGTTAATTGCATCTTTCGCATAACCAACCACACCACCAACATACGAATCTGCACCTTCTGCACTGACTTCGCCCGTGCTATACGACAAGGCTATTTGGGCAGCACTATAACCTGCTACACCGCCAACCATTGCATTGGCTCCCGCAACGTGAATGTGGCATTGTGCATGGCTCTTTGTCAGCGTACTTTCTTCAATGCTGCCAACTACACCACCAACTTTAGCCTGCTCGCCCGTAGCATTCAGAGTAGAATAAGCATGTACTGACGTGATGGTTGATGCTTTGTCGAAACCTATGGCACCACCAACGTGGGCATTATTGGTTGCTGAAGTAATGTTTCCTTCAAAAGTGAGGTTGTTCAGTGTATTCTTTTCAGAGCCGCCAATCACGCCGCCTACATTTAGTGTACCTTCCACATCGCCTTTGGCTGTACAGTTAAGAAGTGTACCATTCATGTTGCGGCCAATGATAATGCCAGTGTAATTGCCACCCTTAACTTTCTTGCCCTTTGCTACCTCAACAGTTAGATTTTTTATCGTTCCTGACGAGAAGTTTGAGAACAAGCCAACGTTATCGTCTGTCGTGTTAGTCCACAGACCTGTAATTTTATGCCCGTCGCCATTAAAGTTTGATGCGTCGCCCGTGTTTTGTCCAATAGGCAACCAACCTTTTGTAGGACTGTTTTCTTTTATCCAACTTGTAAGGTCAATATCGTTCATCAACTTGAAGTAGCCTTTTTTATAAGCTCCCTGCAAGTCCTCTGCTGTATAAACCAAGTAAGGATCTACCTCTGTTCCTGAACCTTTATAGTCCACTGTGGCGATAGTAAGATTAGAAGGCACCAAATCATCTGTCTCGGCATAGAATTGAATTGTTGCGCCTGCTTGCAATGGCTCTGTGGTAAACGACCACGTGTTGCCATTACAGGTAGTCTCAACTGGGGCTTGATCTTTATAAATCATATAAACCTTACCACCTTTTAGGCTGGAGCCCGTAATGGTAGTTGCACCAGAAACCAACTTGCTTGCTACCACAGGTGGAGCAGTTTGATATGCCATATAAGGATATGACTCAGTCTCGAGAATATTCCACACGTTCTCCATATCCCATCCCTTAGCTACATAAGTGGCTTTGAGTTTAAGGATAGACGCACCAATGCTTTGACCTTGTTTGGCATTATCCTCTGTTATCGATTGTAAAACGCCATTACTAAATACTTTAGTGGTAACAAGTGCCATATTATTGGCATTACTTGTAATAGCGCAACCTGAAATTCGACCAAGACTATCCAGTTTCGAAGCAGAAATCGTACGAGATAAGGCAAAACAATTCTGAACTGTTACACCTTCTTTTTTACCTATAATACCTCCTGTACATCCTGTTCCCTTTATTGAAGTACCATTTGATATACAACGGTTGATAGAACCGTTTTCCTGGTATCCAGAAATACCACCTACATTGTAAGTTCCTTGCAGCTTGCCACTATAGCTGCAATCAAGAACATCGAATGGATTTGAACCTGAAGTAGAATCAAAAAATCCCCAACCTATAATTCCTCCAACATTTTCTAGTCCATTAATATCTCCTGCGACTGTGCATCTTTTAATATTTTTCGTACTATAAACACGTTTAGTATGTCCCCCCATAATTCCTCCAACCTCCGATTTCCCTTTTATATTGCCCCTATGGGTACAATTCAATATAGTTGCAGCATATTCCAAAGAACCAACAATTCCTCCTGTATAATTTCCCGAATTAACAAGATCTCCTTTATGAAAAATTGATTCAAGAGTACAGTTTGAATAAAGTCTGCCCACACAACCTCCGACATGTTCACTTCCCTTAACATTCGCAATGCTTTTAACATTTGAAATAGTGTTACCATCCAAATAGCCGATAGCACCACCTACATCTACAACTCCGATAACCTTACCTACATAAGAGCTATTATTCAACGAGGTACTTGAGGCATAACCTATAATTCCACCTACATATTGAGATGAAGCATGGATTTCTGTGTTTGTAACAGAAATTCCACTGATGGTAGATTCTTTAGAGCTTCCCACCAAACAGCCTACATAGCTTCGTCCTGAAATGTTTTGACATTCCAATTTCAAGTCACTAATTGTGGCTTTAGAGACAAGTCCCCACAAACCAATGTAATCCTTATTAGGTTTGTTGATGGTTAATGAAGTAATTTTGTGATTATTGCCCAAGAATTTTCCTTGGAACGAATTAGACGAACTGCTACCTATAGGTGTCCAACCTTCATCGTTGAAGTTTTCAGCAATAAAGTCAGACAAGTCAATGTCCGTCATTAACTTGAAAACAACTCCTGGTTGATTCAAGAAGTTGTTCATCTGATAAAGTTGTGTGGCACTATAAATAAGGTAAGGGTCACTTTCGGTACCATTACCAGAGCCAGAAAACTGTGCGGATGCCCATATACTATTGAGCACACACATGAGTAACAATAGAAATTTTTTCATTTTGTTTATGTTGTTGTTTTAAGTTCCTTGATTGTCCGTTTTAGATAAGAGCGTTATTTATTGGGTTTCAATTTTTCGAGTATTTCCTCAAAAATGCCACTACGCTTTTTCACAAAATCGTTTATATCGTCAATTTCGAGTACAGCGTCAGTTGGAATAAAATTATTGGCATGCCATTGGGCTCTCTCATCATCATTCTTCAATCCCGTCCAATATGCCACATCCTTGGCATTTTTTGAACGATTGATGCTTGATTCTAACAACTCCAGATTGGGTGCCGTGTCATAAACCGATTTATTAACACCGCAAGTTTTGCATTGTTTTACGGGGAATATATGGTCCACGTCGTATTGCTTGCCACTGTCAAGGGGCTTTAGTCCTAAAGCATGAATAATGTTGAGTAAAGGGAATGCATCTTTTTTCTGCGTTTGGAGTAGTTCCTTTATTCGCTCGCCTGTCATGCTTATTTCACTTGGACGCTTGAAAGTTTCAAGGGTGAAGGAAGACTTATCCCTTAGTGCTGCTCTTACCTCCTGCAACTTGTTGTCCGACTGGCCAGCAAACAGATTGTTGAGTATAGCACAGAAGAGGTACTTACGCATGGCATAGAAATCCTCCTTGCGTGTGGTATCATTAAATGTTGCGCCTTGCAGATTGTTCTTAAAGATGTAGTATGCAATAGGTATTACAGCCAACTTTGTGGTCAATGCACTTTCTTGTAAGCCGAAATCACGCACAAGCGTGAAGGCTTTGTTTATGCTGTCAGAAATAGCATCTTTATTCTTAAACACAAAACTGCTTATATGCTCTTGTTTGAAGGTGGCAACCGTCATTTTGAGCGAACTATCTTTGAGCACCAAGAAGCATTTAAGCACCCAATCTTTGTTAATACAGAAAGACAGATCCTTTACGTTTTTGATGATACCTTCTACAAATAGACGTGCATTGGTGCTTTCGTCACCCTTTGCCCAATCTGTAGTGAGCGAAGATAACAGCAAGTCGCCCTTGGTTAAGGGCTTGCCACCACTATTTGTACGCACAAAGATGTCGAGCACGCTATCGATGTCGTCATTGCCCGAAATGAGGTAATAATTTATCTCGGACGCTTTATACATCTTTTCAAGTTGTTCTAATGCCTTTCGAGCAACTTTGTTGTCTTTCAAACCATGATCAAAAAGATAGTCAACAGTTGAAAAGTTTGGAGAGGCGACGTCGCTGACCTTAATCCAATTTTCTCCTTTGCTTTTGAGTTTATCAACATCGTCTTCAGTGAGAAAGCGCAGGTCAAACTTCATGCCAGCCCCATTGTCAGCGGGTGCCTCATGATCCAGATTCAAATAGAGCTTTTTTCCATTGTATGAACCATACAAGGCAATATAAAGGCTCGTAATGCGTTGTTGCCCATCAATAACCACATTGATAGGACGATTGTGAAACATCTTCTTGCTGTCTGAATCCAACAACGTATTGGTACTTTTGTCCTCGCTGCTATTATTTACATAGTTAGGGTTCAGAAATAGGTAGAAGTCGAGCGGCAGTTTGGAAATATCCTGTACCTCCCAAAACATCATGGTGTTGATAGGATACTCCTGCATCAAACTATCAATAAGAGTCACTATTTGCTGAGGCTTCCAGGTGTACTCGCGTTGCAAGGCTGGAAGTAACATGTTGTTATAGCTTACATCAGTCATAAACTGATTGAGCTTTTTACTCTGATAACTCATAATATTATTTGTTTAATGTTATTTTCCGCTTCAAAGTTAGATAGAATCAATCTATTCAAACTTGTTCATTTTGTTCATTTCAAAGAAACCATGCATTAACTGATTTTCATCTTAATTTATTAACAAATTAAGGACCTTTGTACGATTATTAGGACCTGATTTATACTTAGTTTTAGTCGGAGATACTTTTTTGCACGTCACGTAGTATTTTCTTAAAATGAATAAAATGAACAAGAAATTTATCAAGGCTTTTGTTTAGATTTGTGGAGAATTTCTATTAAAAACGATACCAACTAATCAATGATTTTATGCTATATTATTTAACAAAAGAAGACGAAGAAATCTTTTCTCCGCTGCTTAAGGATGCAGAAAAGAATGCACCATTAGAGTATATATATCGTTACGTGCTGTTTGATTCTCTACTTCAATCAAATAAGGAGCGCGAAAAATTATTTATGTGCAACGTGCAAGAGTGGAATGATCCCTACGAACGAAAATTGTTAAATGCCACATTCTCGCAAAAAGGCAAGCGTAGTATTCCCTATCCGTTGAAAGGAAGGGTGTATGGCACTTGCTTCACACAGCAGTATTGTTGTGAAGCACAATGGCGCTATTATGGAAGTGACAGGCACATTGCGCTTGTTTCTATCAATTTGCGTAAGTTGTTAAACCAATTACAAGCTGCTAAAACCGATTTTTATATTGGCAAAGTACGATATTACGACCAGCTTAATATAAATCAAGAAATAAACAAAGCCATTGCTTCGCAAGCTGATGCATGCATAGAATGGCTAAAAGGGATACATTCGCCCCAGAACTGCATCGCTTGGCTATCACCGCTTCTCATTAAGCGGAAAGCTTTTGCTTACGAAAACGAAATACGTATTCTTACGATTAAGGAACACACGCACGAAAGTGTTTCTAAGAACTTATTTGCTGATATAGGTAATTTTATCGATTTGATTTCGAATGTTGTTATATCACCTATTGGTAGCGATGAATGGAAACTATTTCAGAAGGAGAAACTTAAGAAGAACGATTTTACAGTTGAACAGATACGCATAAGTTCTTTATACAAAGAGGCTAAGAAGCCGTTGAAAATAAAGCTTTGTCTATCATGATTCGCAGCCTATAAGAGGCTATGGCATCACGCGCCAATGTTAACGACTATTTGCTTGGGCCAAAGTTGTATATTGGGCGTACAAAAAGTAATGAGGTCAGAAAAAGTTTTTGTTCGGGTCGCCTTTCCCTTGGTTTCCCATTAGAGTTTCGATACATCTCCGTCTTGCCTCCGATGATTCTCCGATATTTCTTCGATCATTCTTCGATCGATCTTCGATCGCCGAACGGAGAATGAACGGAGAATGAACGGAGGATGAACGAGAATCGAACGAGAACCGATCGAGAGCCGAACGAGAACCGATCGAGAGCCGATCGAGAACCGAACGAAGAACGAACGAAGGATGATACGGAAAATATACCGTCAGAATTGTTGGTTGGACTGCGATACAGTTTCAATGTTAATGATTTTTCTGGGGTTAATAAAAGTCGATTTTGGGACGTTTCTTTTTGATGACGGCCCCATAATACACGGCAAAACCTTCGGCATATAAATATTTTACCGCCGAATGCCGAACATTGTCAGACGTATTGTTTGAAAACCATTTCGTTGCATACACCCACAATAGTTTGTTTGAGTCTTGCCATTGTCATAAGAAATTACGATAAAAGTAAGATAAACCTCCCTTGTTCCACCGTTCCTCATTCGTTCATCCTCCGTTCGATTCCGTATTGTTTCCGTATCGTTTCCGCTTTCCCAATAGGAGAACAATAGGAGAACAATAGGAGAACGATAGGAGAACGATAGGAGAATGATAGGAGAATGATAGGAGAACGATAGGAGAACGATAGGAGAACGATAGGAGAAC